>Ga0256845_1000014_pt1 | contig 151884 bp, 119 predicted proteins | sample RiftiametaG_FD_189101 | JGI IMG/M metagenome (GOLD analysis project Ga0256845, IMG submission 189101) | Tube worm associated microbial communities from hydrothermal vent at the East Pacific Rise, Pacific Ocean - Riftia | ecosystem: Host-associated > Annelida > Integument > Unclassified ...
CCCGTCTCTATTTTATTTTGTCCCTTGCGCACGTTTCCGCAACATCGATCAACTCGGCCTGAGTCGGTCGAGCCGCGCTGTGCCACCCGGCCACGACCGGGTCGAGCCGGGCTAGAATTCCGCCAAAATCGAGTCTAGAACGGCGTCTATTCAGTGGAGGCGCCGGGAATCGAACCCGGGGACGAGGGCTACCGAAGACCAATAATCTCGGTCATCTAGCATCTAACCCTCGTTCTCGGCACATTTCGATCCTCGGTGAGTCCCGTTCAGTCCTACCCAGTCTCGTTCAACAGCCACCACGACAGCCACCACCGGTGTACGCGACAGGGGGAGCTGAACCAGATGAATCGTCAGTCAGAGCGCGCAAAAGGACTGTACGTAGTGATGCTGGAGTGGTTCTCCGACCAGGAGTGCCTGTCCGAGGTCTTTCCTCTCTGAGTCTCGTATGTTCGCTGGTTTCCGTGTAAGCACACCGCGCACTGTAATCTTGAGCGACCTTACCAAGGCCTCGGGCACCGATTTGTTCAGGCTGATGCTGTCGCGGCGAACGGACCTGTCGAAGCTAGCTCGATCCAGTACCGCGATCGAGCCGGTGGCTTACTTCGATTTTACGAACGTAGAGCGGCATGGCTGGTCGATCCTGGGGGGCACAGGACGGTGTCGGCAGAATGCTCAAATCGCCTGTACGCGCTCTCAGCTGAACAAACGTGTGATGGGCCGTCCTGTGATCCGCTCCACGGCCATCACGTCCGAAAACGACGTGTTCGACGCGTTTTCTTCCGAATCCTCGTTCGTCTGTCACGGGGCCACAGCTCCAAAATTTCGGGTCGTTCGAGTTTTGAGATAGCACACCACGGGATAGACTTGAGGAGCGCCGTCGAGAGGCGCGCGATGACAAACAGGCCGAAGTCATGTGGCGTGTGCGTCGATGACGAATTGTCGAGTGATTCCAAGGTGGTCGCAACTGCGGCAGCCGAAGTACCAAAGGTCATGCGGCGCAGCAGTACTCGGACTGACGGATTGCGACATTCGCGCCGATTATGTCATTCCACTAAGAAAATATTCCTGAATCGAGTCATTAGGAGAGTTCACGAAGAAAATACTCGGCTTACGAAGAAAATATCGGATCATCGTACGGTGCCAGAGAAATACACCGCGCCAAAAGGGATCGGTCACACGGCGCTAATTGCGCGACATGCACTCAAGGTTCCGGATCCACGGTGCCAATCGTACATAGGCTCTCGGCGTAGCACGGAAAAGAGCGAACTCGGACGAGTTGAGACTTGGACGAAGCAGGCACTGATCGATGATTCAGATGTCGGCCATCTGGTTTTCATCATGAAACGCGAGGATCTGGATCTGGTTGTCCTCGCCAAGATCCTTGAGCACGTCGACCCCGATGAACTGTGCGCAGCCATACGAGCTAAACCAAACTCCAGCTACCTTCGACGGCTCTGGTTCTTCTACGAGTTTCTGACGGGGCAACAGCTGGGGCTGCCAGATTCATCTTCGACTGCCGGATACGTCGATGTGCTTCCGAGCGAGGATTACTACACGCGGCCCGATGTCGTGAAGTCTCCGCGCTATCGGGTGAACAACAATCTTCTCGGAAATCGTTGTTGGTGCCCGATCGTCCGCAAGACACCGAAACTTCAGGAGTACGAAGCAAAGAAGCTGAATGAACTCGCTAACTCGGCAGTTCAAAAGATCAATCCGGCGGATCTTTCTCGTGCAGTTCGCTACCTCCACACGAAAGAAACTCACGCGAACTTTGAGTTGGAGAACCAAGAACCGAGCCAGCGCGCCGAACGATTCGTGACGGCTTTGCTCGGCAACAACACGCAAGGTTGGGGAGAAGTGTGGTGGCGCGAGGAAAGATATGTCGAGTTGTGCAACGAACTCTTGAATCCGAGGTTCCCGACCAGAAGCTTTCGACGAAACGCAGACGTTTGGGTCGGAGAACAACCGCGGCTCGATAGACCCGAAAAGATCGAATGGGTCGGAGCTAGTTGGGAGGATGTTCCAGACCTCATGGATGCGCACGCCCTCGCGTGGCGGATGCACCAACTGAAGGAGTTGAAGAAAAGTTCTGCGGGCGCCGTCGCGGTGAACGGTACACCATACGACTTCCAGCACAGTTGCGGGGATCCGTTCGTTGACTTTCTCTTCGCCGGCTGTCTTAGCTTCGGTTTCGTCTACATCCATCCGATGATGGACGGCAACGGTCGGATTCATCGTCTCATGCTGCAACACACGCTCGCATCGATGCGATTCACACCGATGGGCGTACCGATTCCGATAAGTGCAGCGATCTTGCACGATCGTTTCGGGTATAACGCGGCCCTGGAAGCTCACTCTCGACGCGTCTTGGATTTCATCGACTGCAGAACTTCGATGGAGAACGGTCGTGTCAGGGTCGAAGTTTCGCGGGAATCGACAGCCTACTACCGCTACATCGACATGACTTCCCAGATTGAAGCTCTATGCGGTTGGTTCGAGAAAGGAATCACCGAAGAACTCGTCAACGAACTACGAGTTCTTCGGTTCTTCGATCGCGCGCCAGAAGCCATGCGCGAGGTGATCGACATGCCAAACGACGAAGAGCGTCAGTTTCTCTCACTGGCGTATCATAACTTTAGGGAAGGCAACGGCTTCATCGTCGGAGCATCCAAGAGAAAGAAATACTTTGGCATGCTTGATGCCGAAGATTTCAGTGCATTGAAGGATGCCCTAAACGCTACATGGGAAGACACAGGTGCCAGCGACGATATGAGTTCTAGCTGAAAATCCGCAAACTTGACCGAAGAGCAGACGCTTTGGTTTGCCTATCGCTATGCCGTCAAGATAGAGATCAACGAGCTTCTGCCCAGTCGCTTCACAGCAAAGATCGTGCGGAGGCTCGACGGCTTCCCGGTGTTCAAAACGGACATCTCCGCGCTTCCCGTTCAGGTTGAGAGACGCATCGCGCTTGAGATGGCCTGGCGGCTAGCGAATGATGCGGCGTTGGAGCAGGTCAAAGAATGGCGCGCTGAACTCGGCAGTTGGAGCGCCGTTGCAAGGATGCTGGGAGGCGGGGTCGAAAGTCTTGGCGAGCTCGCCGAAAAGCAGCTTGTCTTGGAAGGGAAGTTCCATCGCCATCTGTTGGATCCGGATGACTCGAATGGCCCGAAATCTTGGATCAACACGCCACACCATCGTACCGCCACGCTGCGCCGCATCACATTTGGCACTCAGGCTTTCGCAGTTGCGACCACCTTGGAATCACTCGACAATTCGTCGTCGGTGCACACGCCACATGACTTCGACCTGTTGATTGTAACGCGCCGCTTACGTGCCTCTCGACGGCGCTCGGCAAGTCCCTCCCCAACTCCATCGACCTCGAAGAACATCTCGTCCGGCGTCTGACCTGCAAACGCAGCATGCGGCATCACGGCGTTGTGTTGCTTCACGTAAAAATCAACCAGCGGCTCCAGCTTCTCTATCGAGTCGAGTTCGTGCAGGTAGAGCCACGGATGTCGAAGCGATCTCCAGAACGCCTCGATCATCGAGTTCGACTCTGAAATCTCCACCTGGGCGAGGACACGCTTGCTCTCCGAACCGTCGAGGAAGTCATCGACAATTCGGTTCACGTTCTCGACACCGGAGTCCGCCATCAGCGTGACCTCGGTCTTGCCCAAGAACTTCGCGGCGCTCTGCAAGACAGCCGTCGTCGTCTTTCCCGCGACGCGCTCCGCAAGTTCCCAGGCAAGAATCTTTCGCGAGAAGTTGTTGATCACCGCGTGCAGGTAGACCTTCGCTCCGCTCGTCAGCCTGATGACCGTCAGGTCGATGTGCCACCGCTCGTTCGGCCTCGTCGTACGGAGTCCTGTTTTTGGCTTCGCCGGGTACACTCGCAATCGTGGCCGTCACCATCCACGATTTCGGATGAGGCGTTGCCACGTCGAGTCGGAGGCAAACACCTTGTCCCTTCGCTGGGCGAGTAGAGACAGTGCCCTGACACTCATGTGACGCAATCCTGGATCGAGGACGTGGCCTTTGATCGCTTGTACTTTGAACGCTGTGAGCTGCGCGGGTCGGCTTCGAGGGCAACTCGACTGGTCCTCCAGTTCACAGGACAGCTTCCTGCGCTTCCAGGCGTGATCGCGCGAGGGCGACAACCCAATCAGCTTCAAGAGCCTATGCAGCGATACATGGCGGGATGCCACCTTGACCACACGGAGCCGCTTGGTCTTATCGTGACCCTCCGGAATTCGAGTAGTCTCGAGACTGAGGCCGAACATCCGAATGACCACCAACAGTATGGAGGTCATCGCCAGGTACATTTCTGTCTTCGACCGCAGTACCGCCATTTCAGCACGCAGCGTGGCAACGTCATCGGAACGCTCATTGGCAGCCGTGACGACTCGACGGCGACCTCTTGTGATCCAAGTCCGCGCAGTCGAGACTGGAATCTCAAGGTCAGGGAAGAGCCGGACGTTTCTCGTGGCGACCACAGCCCGGCGAATTCGATGGTCGTACTGTCGGCGGGTCGCGATCTGCATGAGCGTCACGCAATCTGAATCAATGATGGGCTGTACCCAAATTCTTCAATGATCTTGAGCACGTCGCAGTTGCGTCACCCAAAGTCCCAGGGGTGGTGCGGCGTAGCAGGGTTGCCTTCGACGAAACACCCCTTGTGGAATGTCTTTGCGGTCTACGTCTCGCCGAGTTTCGACTCCGTTTTAGAAGCCGATCAAAGCCGTCGCGCTCAGGAATATCGGCGCATGTAGAGCTTCATCAGCCAACGACGAAAGCCGACCCCGAGGCTGCGGAGGTCCACGACAAAGGGGCCCCACACCAACAACGAACTTGGGCCTAGACTGATCCCGTGAAAGAAGTCTCGACGCAGCCGATGCCGAACGAGTTTTGCTTGTGAATGCGCCGGCGCGTTCGGACCCAAGAGCCTTGCCAGGGTCTTCGCCAGGGTCTTCGCCTGCCACAAACACTCGATCGCTCGTTTCATGGTGGGCCATTCACCCCGAACCTCGCAGATACGAGCGATATCGCCGGCCGCGAACACTCGAACACCCGATACAGACCCCGTATCGCACTCCAGCTCGGGGGACACCTTGATCCAACCATCTTGGGTACGGGCCAATCCGAGTTTGGCGACGATGGGGCCAGGTCGCACTCCGCCCGCCCAAAAAGCCAGATCAAAACGCAACAACAACTCCCCTCGTCCTTCCCCAGACTCGATTCGACCCGCTTCGAGCAATGTCGCCGACTGAGCATCGCAGCGAACAAGACGGGTACGCAGACGAATGTCCACACCGAGCGCCCTAAGACGGTCCTGTGCAATTCGCCCCGCACGCCTGCCCTGGTCAGGGAGAAGCCGATCTCCCGAATGCACCAGCGTAAGCACAGGCGCATTCAGAGACTCGGTGCCATGATTGCCGAGGCTGGCCAACTCCCCGGCCAGCTCGACCCCGGTAATGCCCCCTCCCACGACCAAGATCTGTGGGGCCACCGAAGCTTCCCGAGAGCTGCACAGTCGAGCACGAAGCGCGCTGCGGGCCTGCTCAAACTGTCCGCCGAACTTTACGGCCTGAAGTTGTTCTCGACCCGGAAACTGTGGGGGACAAAGTTGAGACCCCAAGGCAACAACAACGGCGGCCCCCCGGATCCGTCGCCCGTCGGCGAGTCTCACTTCGCCAACCTTCGGTTGAAACGCTACGATCTCGCCATGAATGAATTGGGCGCCGCGGGCCTCGAGCTCGCTACGTGTGTCCAACCATGAATCCCCATCCGCAAGTCGATCGGCCAAGCACTCATGCACAAGAGGAATGTAGACGTGGCGCGCCTGACGATCGACGACCACAACATGCAAATTGGGACGACTCTTTCGCAACCGCCAGACCAATTCCAGACCCGTGAAGCTCGCGCCCAGAACGAGCAAGTCACACACGAGCGACGTGTTTTGCTCTCGGCCTTGAAAAGTATCATCGCTGCCCATGCGCCTCCGCGATCAATAGCCGAAGACATGCACTCGATCTCGAACACTGGCGGGGAAACGCTCGCGAACGATGGTTTCGGCCTGATTTCTTGAATGCCGGAGGCTCCGATGGACCAAGACCAAAGCCTCGCCCTCGAACTTGTCTGCATGCGCAATCATTTCATCGACATGGGTATGCCCCCAAAGGCGAGTTCGCTCGACGTCCCGTCGATCGTCCCATGCGGTCACTTCGTGGACCAACACCTTGCTTGTACGCGCAAGCGCATGCTCGATGAAAAACTCGATCGTCGTGTCCCCCGAAACACACAACAAAGGCGTGCTCACGCCCTCGGTGACGGAAGTCCCTCGGCCGCGCAACTCTGAGATCTCGGGTCCAGACAACCCATGATACTCGGGCTTGAGCCGTTGACTCACCCTTTCGATCGCATAGCCGAGACACGGAACACGATGCGAAGCGCGAAGCGTGGTGGCATAGAGACCCTTTCCGAGCGCGAAGCGGTCCTTTGCGGGGTGCGGAAAAAGCTCGTACTGGGGCTCAAACCCCTCGATGGTTCCCCAACACTCCAGAATCGTCCGTAGAGGCTGCTCGATCTCCTCGGGAATGTGAATCTGTGGCGGCTTCGCTCCGACCATGGCCCGGTTTGAGATCAGGTAGGGCAAGCCGGCCATATGGTCCGCGTGACCATGAGTCACCAAGATCGTGTTTGTGCTGGTTGCGCCGGCCGGACAAAGGCCCACGTCGAACATCAGACGAAGCTCCGGTACACGCAAGCAGGTCTCGACCCCGCCTTGCGCCACACCTCGAATCGTCAGGCCACCCACCTTAAGCTGATCTTGTCTGGCCATCGTTCGTGGTTAGCAGCCGTCGCCGCTCTACGCCACGAAATTTCGATTCGGTGTCCAGAGCACCTGAGTTCGGCTCGGCTCCGACACGTTGGTGCGGGCCGGTATGTCCTGAACCCGCTCGACCTGGGCGAAAGCGATCTGCATCACCTCAATCGCGGCGGCCACGACCTTTGCCGGGCTCACGACGATATGCTCCTCCAAGGCTACAGCCTGGGGGATGCCTGGGACCGCATCCTGGCCCAGGACGCGCGAGGGGATCGCCCGACTTCCGAAACGCTCGATCACGGCACCTTGCAGCTCGCGTCCCAGACCCGAGAACACTCGGTCTTCGTGAACGACCAACAGCCGTCCCGTCTTCTCTACGCTGGCACATACGCAGTCCATGTCGGGGGGAACGATCGTCCGCATATCAATGACCTCCACGTCGACCCCCTGCGCTGCGAGCGTCTCGGCCGCCTGGGCGCAGAAAATCGTCGCGCGTCCCCACGTGACGATGGTCAGGTCGTGTCCCGTTCGCCGAACGGCGGCCTTGCCGAGCGGCACTCGAAAATTTGGATCGATCTTGGCAGGCATGCCGTCCATGCCGATCGCCCGTTTCATCTGGGCGATCTCGCGGCGATCCGTCGGCTCCGTATCGAAAGCGTCGCCCAAGGCCTGACGATAGAGACCCTTGGACTCAAAAACGATCACAGGACCGCTGTAGTCCGCGGCCGAACGCAAGAGTCCGTAACAATCACGCGAGGTTGTCGGCGCGACGATCGTCAATCCTGGAATGGCGCCATAGAATCCTTCCATACACATCGAGTGGTACACGGCGCCGCCGTGCAAGGGCTCGACGGGAAGGCGGAGCACGACATTCGTTCGAACGGTGCCGTTCGAGGTCCACAGCACGTTGCCCAGATAGACCAACCAATGCAGAGTGTTCAGGCTGTAGTCACTAAATTGGATTTCCGGAATCGCCGTCGCGCCTGGATGAAGCGCAAAACCGGTCGCCGCCCCAAGAATCAAGGGCTCGTTGATCGGCGAATCGCGGACCTGCTCGGGGAAGGCATCCTGCAGCCCACGCGTCGCCCCCATAACGCCGCCTTGCTGGGCGACGTCCTGGCCGTAGATCCAGCTGAGCGGATTCTCGGCGAGAATATCGCGCAGGGCCGCTCGAATCGCCCCGTTCAGAGAGACATTCGTCGGGCGACCGAGCGCCGGAGGCTCTTCGCTGTTCTGAAACGGATCTCGAATATGGTCGTAGATCGACTCGGGCGAGGGCTGCGGCTCCGACAAGGTTTGCACGTGGGTACCCACAATGTAGTCGTCGGCTTCCTGGCCGATTCGTCCAAGGTGGTGACGCTTGTAGTAGTCGCGCCCCTCGGTCTCCTCGTTTCGCCGAGTGATGTCTTCGATATCCAAAACCCCTGCATCCACCAGGGCCTGACCAAAATCGGCCAAAACATCAAACTGCTCAAGATCGAAGGTGATGTCCGCGGCGCTGCTGTGCCCATTGAGACGCGAGAGGTTACGCGTCCACACCAGCGCGGGCCGCTGGTTGTCGCGACAATAGGTCGCCGCGGCATGGGATGCCTGGTAGCAGGCCGAAAAGTCGTTTCCGTCGGTCTCAAAGAACGCAAACCCGAAGGCCTTGGCGTAGGCACGAAGGTCTTTGATCCCACGGCCATCTTTGGGCGTGACGCTAATCGCCACGTCGTTGTCGGTGACGTTCATCAAGACCGGCAGTTCAAGCACCGAAGCTCCGGTCGCGCTTTCATGAAAATCGCTCTCCCCCATCGTGCCATCGCCGAGAATGCCCACAACAACACCGTCGTCGAATCCCTTGCGCCGCATGCCCAAGGCATAACCAACGGCTTTCCCGAGCTGCATGCCCAACGAGGACTGCACCGGCATGATGTTCTGACTGGGTGCGTTGAAGTGCGCGGTCATTTGTCGACCCCCGCTCCACGGGTCGGAGATCCGACTGAACTGTTGACGCATATGATCGAGATGAAAGTCTTCGTAGCCGCGCAGCCGGGCCCATAGAGCCAACAACGAGGCCGAACGGTAGTGCGCGAAGATGCCGAAGGCATCGGGGTTCACCACGTCATGAAAAGCCAACGCCGATGCGACGCCATGCACTTCTTCTCCGCAACCCCAGATCGAAAAACGGATGTTGCCTTTTGCACACTCCTGCACCACGCGCTGGACATGAGAGCGCGTCAGACAGCACTCCATGTAAGCCAGCCGCAAGAGCTCCGGCGTAAGAGAAGGCAGTTCTTCCAGAGCGACAAGTGGGAACTTAGCAGCCATCAGCGTGCGCACCGTAGTCGATCACCCGTCCCGGACACAACCGTACCGCCACGAGACGAATATTGTCCACATAGCCGCTAGGTTTGCCCGCAAATTCGTTGAGACCATTCCCGTGTGAAGGCGGTTTCGCAGGACACTGACAAACCGTGGTTCGTCGCCCAACGCGCGGTCCAGACCAAGCCGCCGCATTGAAGCGCCTTGTTCCGCCCCGATACGGTGGCCACGGCACGCTACCGCTACGCTCGCGGATGCTCGACCGGCGGCTGGCCCACGGGCGGCTGGCCCACGGGCGGCTGACCTGAATAAGCCTCAGAGAACCCTTCTCCCGCCTGCTGAGGGGGGACCCCGTCGACTCGATAGGCATCGAGAGCTGCCGCCGCCGCCGGACGAGGATCGTGGCCTTCGATCTGATGACGGATCTCGAAATAGATCGGCACGAGAGTCGCCATGATAAAGCCGACGATCCCTAGCGTTGCCAGCTGACGGATAAGCGGTATCCAAGACACAAATACAAATACGCACATGACAACAACAACGACCAGCGCGACCCTCAAGAAGGAGGCCATGAACAACTCTGCGCTTCGCTTGTTGACGGCAAAGAACGTCTTTTTCTCGACGAGATGAATCGGGACGATAAACGCACCCAATGCGATGCCCGGAATCAGCAAAAACAAGGCGCCGAAACTAGCGATCAACGACGCTACGAACAGGGTCAGAGCCACCGTCATGGGGTCCTTGAGCATGCCCTTGATCGCGTCGGTGAACTCAACCTGTTCGCCCCCAAGATAAGAACGCATCAGCACGTACCCCATGGCGGGCAACGTGATCAGACTGGCGAAGGGAATCAGACCGATGACCGACAAGATAAGTACGGCCGTCAAGCTCTTTTGAAGAAGCGCCCAACCGGCACGAAGGTCGGCCATGACACTGCTCTCCAAGATGCTCGCCAAAACGGACGGCTTGGCAGGACCGGGCGGCAATGGAGACGACGGCCGGATGTCGCTCGGTTCCGCCGCGGGCGGAGCGGCCTCGGCCATCGGCGGATAGTCTACCGGGGGATAATCTACCGGGGGAGCGGCCTCGGCCATCGGCGGATAGTCCACCGGGGGAGCGGCCTCGGCCATCGGCGGACAATCCACCGAGGGTGGCGGTGGCGCCTCGCTCGTCTCGTTCGATGGGATCGTTCCCCCGGCGAGCGTACCGAAAGCCCCTGCCGGGTGCGGAGCGAGTCCAGCGGGCACGCCGGCGGCCGCCGACATCCCCGTATCTCCGAGCATGGTCCCGTGAGCCACGGCCCCCCATGCCGCCGCCGGGTCTGAGCCGCCCGCTGGATCTGCGTCGCTCGACATCATCCCTGGACCCATCATCATGGTCCTCTGCGGAACGCGGGCCTGGGCCGGCATCGGAGTCTCAACCCGCCCCTCCACATCGACAGACTTCAGCGTGATCGAGCAACCACCGAGCCGGACGTGATCGCCCTCGGCCATCAAAACCGGCGAATGAATACGCTGACCCGACATGTCGAAGGATCCATTGGTCGACCCGACGTCACGGTAGCTCACACGACCATTCCCGAGGGTCAACTCGCCGTGTCGCCCTGACACCTGCCCATCGCCCAGGGCGATGTCCCCGTTCTCCCTGCCAATCGTGACCTTCTGCGCGCTGAGCGTGAGAGTCTCGGGCGGGCGTTCAGGGCCAAAACTGATCTCAATTGTGAAGGACATAGGCGCCTGGAGTCTCTCCCATCGTCCCGCATCCACGCAAGCGAATCACCCAAAGACCAGAGAGAACAGCCACACGAAGCCGCGAACGAACCACAACTCCGGATGACGAGCCCCGACGTGCATGCCTGCTAAAAACAGCAAGCCAAGCAACAAACCAGGCAAGAGTACCCAGCCACCCAGCCAACGTAGGGAACTCGGCTTCGCGGTTGAGCCCGACGCTGCAGGTCGCCCGCGTCCTCCGGCCTTATTTGTGCCGTCGCTAGAGCTCATCGCCACCCTCCTTTTGGGGGACTGTCACACCTGCGGAGAATGGGAGACTTTTTCGTTCAAGCACGATTCGCAGGTTGTCCGCATCGATCCAGGGAATGACGTCGTCGCCGGTAGGAGCGTCGCTCATCCAACTCTTGCGTTTGTAGGCCTCGGCCGCGGGATCCGCGATATCTTGAGCGCCAAAGAGATGAGCGATCTCGTGCAACAGGGTCCGAAGATGGGGGTGCCGCTGTCCCCTTGCGTAGATCAAGGCAAAGGCACCGTTGCGGGTCGCCGATGGGGCCAGTCCGGTGCGGAGGTCGCCCGCGGGGTCGCGGGCAGGTCGATTGGTGATCGCCACAAGCAAGTCGGCGCCATCCCGCGGCCGCGAACGAAGATCGGCGAGCAACAGCTCGGGCTCCGTAATCTCAGGACCCACCTGCCAAGAGACAAGGCCTTGAAGACGGAGTTCGATCCCAAACACCGCCTCGTAAGTGGCGGACGCGACCTCGATCAGGCCTTGCGAGTATTCGAACCAATCCGGCCGCCCCTCGACGATACTTCGATCAACCATCAGTTTAACCGTCACGACGCGACGGAGCGCAAATGCCGGCTGCAAGGCGGCAGGAATTTTCGGCGCGATCGCCACCGGCCCATCTCTCGTGGCAATCTCGGCCCGCAGACGCTCGTCGTGAGACTCCCCGGTCTCGGCGACGACGCCCTCGACGATGCCCTCGACGATGCCCTCGTTTTCGGGCGTGTTGTCCGCATCGTCATCGATCGTCCCCCGCAAGGGAACCGGCACAAACACCGGAGCGCTCGTCTTTCCCAGATCGACTCCCGGACCGACGGGGGCCGCCTGACCGGGCTCGTCGGTCCCCGCAAGACTCTCCCCCTGCTCCCCAGTCTCACCGCCGCCCTCCTTCGGCGCATGTTCCTCTTCCCAGCCCAAGATGCTCGTCTCTAGCGCGATCACCCGGTCGCTATGCGAGGTCCCGAAGGCCATGCCACCACCAAAGATGGCGCCGAGCACGAGCAACGGCAAGCCGAGCAGGAGAAAGAGCTTGGCGACGGTCTTGATGCGTGAGCGAGCCATGGGGTCGACCGAGCCCCTGGCCGTGACCTGGCGAGGGATGCTCGCAGTGTAGGCCCCGGAAGAAAAAGGTCCAGTGTCCGCAAAGCCTTTTCTCTCAGCGCACCACGATGGGGTCACCCTGGGTCAAAAAATCACGCGAATCACGGCTACAACCAGATGATGCCGCGCAACCCCTCACCCTGGAATACGCGAAGTTCGGACAACTCCCCTGTCACGTCGAGCTCAACGGTCCGTCCTTCTTCCGGAAAAATGGCGGTGATGAGTCCTTCGAGCGCCACGCCATCGCTGAGCGCCCTCAGGGCCTCTCGCCGATCGTCGGATGCCGGCGCCACCAGCTCGACAAGAACAACGCGCTCGTCGGCCAAGATCAACTCTCGCCGGTAGTCCACCTGGGGCCCCGCAGAGTCGGCCCCTTGGGTCTCTTGGAGAAGATCAGAGCGACCGCAGCCGCCCAGGGACAAGGACCCAAACAGGACACCAACAAACACACGAGCACAGAGCGTCATCCCCTTTTCCATCGGCAAAGCTGGACCGTAATTGAGCCGTACATGGAGCGTTCGGGCACCGCGGCCAGTTCGGGTTCTCTTCGACTCGGGACGCGCTCCATGCGTATCAATGTTCCAAAAATCCGAGCTTCGCCAGGGACACGGCGTCGAGTTCCGTTACGACGACGTGATCCAACACGGGGATGCCAAGCAGCGTCCCGACTTCGACCATCCGCGCCGTCAGCTCGATATCCGCCGAACTCGGTTCGACCGCGCCGCTCGGATGATTGTGAGCAATCACGCAAGAGTGCATGCCTGCACGCACCAAAGGCCGAAACAACTCGCGAGGATGGACCTCGACGTGGGACAGAGTTCCGACCGCGACCGTCCGGACCAGGCGAACACATTGCCGCGAATCGAGACCCACACATACAAAGCTCTCTTGCGTCGCCCCGCGCAAATAGGCACGGACAAAACTTGCCACCGCGGCCGGCGATTGAAGCGACTCCGCCCAAGGCAAACCGAGCCGGTCAAGGCGTCGACCCAGCTCCACCGCCGCCACCATCGCCGTCGCGCCGGCATCTCCGATCCCCGCGATCTCTCGCAACTCGTGGGGGCATGCGCCGCGCAGCCCCGTGAGGCCTCCCAACGACTCCAGCACCCTGGCGCTTCGCCCAAGGCTACCGCCGCCTCCGAGCAACAAAGCGATCAATTCCACATCCCCAAGCCCTGAGGGACCAAAACGTAGCATCCGTTCACGCGGCCGCTCTTCGACAGGAGGGGGGACCGAGGCGCTCGACCTTGCGGAGTCTGGAACTTTGGCGACCAACATGAAGTCCCCCCATCGCAAGGGTCATGCCACCCGATCGTACCCACTTGGGGCCCCCGCAGGGTCCTCATCGGGCATCGTGGCCCAGGGATGGACCCCTCCCGGACCGACGACGGGCATGATCAGTGTGGGCTCAAGGAAATTTCCAAACGACTCTTGAGCTCGATCCCCGAAGTGTCGAGTTTCGCCTTCACCGCATAGAGTTCAACTCCGGCGGCCTCCGCCTCACGAAGAGCCTGGCCATAGGCGGCATCGATCTGGTCCGCGGGACGAAATCCTTCACAATCGTCTCGCTGAACCACGTAGACCATCGCGGCTCGATGTCCTTGAGCGACCACAGAGATCAGCTCGTGCAAGTGTTTTCGTCCGCGCTCCGTCACGGCATCGGGAAAGGCCGCGATCCGACGAGGCCCCGCGCCAGCCGCCGTAGAGTTCTCAACTTCGATGAGGGTCGTGTTTTTGACCTCTACATAGACTCGATGGTCACCGTCGAAGCGCCTGCGCGCCTTCGGAACCTTTTGCCCAGGCAGCTCTTCGCCACCACGAGACAGCAAGATGTCGATCCGACTGCGCCCCTCGACGCCGTATTTGACCTCCGTTGTGTGCCGTGGGTACCCGTGGAGTTCTGTCAGAAGACCCGGGTCTCCGGCCGCCCCCCCGCTCTCACGTAGGGCCTCTTGGACCAGAGGGACACTGAGACCCGTATGCACCCCGACCCAATGCGCACCCAAGCGAATCATGACCCATGTCCACCGAAGCTTGCGCTTCGGGTTGACTGCGGGCAGCAATCCCACCCGGGCCCCCTCGGAAAGGCAGCCGCGTAGGCTGCCCGTATTGGGACAGTGGGCGACCACAAGCGTCCCGTCCTCCAGCTCCACATCGACAAAAAATCGCTTGTAGCGTCGGATCAAGCGCCCCTCGACGAGCGGTGGTGAGAATCGCACCTACGATTCATACCACGCAAAAACCGCCCTCTTCAGGACCAGCCTGGCGTGCATATACATGCTAACTTTCTGCCCTCGTGAGCGATATTTCCGGAAACAGCGCGGCTCGCCGCCTTCGTCCTTCGAGACGGAGCAAGGCCCTGGGGCGGTCACAGCCCCAAGAGCTTTCCAAGCCGAAGACATTGCCCCTGTTTCTGCCCCTGCTCTTCGCCTTGGGGTGCGGCCCCACGGACGACCGTCCCGCAACGAAGAGCGCAAGCGAACAAGACTCGAGTCGCAACCGCACACGAAACGAGAACTCGCCGAAACAAAAAAAACGAGTTGCCAGCGCCCCGGCGAACGGCTGGGGCGAGCACATCGCCTGGCGCAGCCTCGAAGAAGGTCGCCGCGAAGCCGCAGAGAGCAACATGCCGCTGATGCTGGTAGTTTGGACACCGTGGTGCTCAAAGTGTCGAGCGCTCAAGAAACATTTTTCGACAAATACGGACGTACAGAGCCTCAGCGAACAATTTGTAATGGTCAACGTCGACCAAGATGCCGTCCCGCAGGCAGAAACGTTCGCCCCCGACGGCACCTACATCCCCCGCATCGTATTCTTCGACAACTCCGGCGAAGTGGACCCAGCCCTCCGCAACGGCGCACGCCAGAGATTTCGCTATTTCTACTCCCCAGATGACGACATCGCCGCAAAAATGCGTCAAGCGCTCAAACGCCATTCCCATGCGCCCTAAACGATCGAATCGAGGCCCACAACCGAGATCGTGGAGACGGGCCCTCGCGCTCCTTATTCCAGCATTCGGGCTCAGCCTGGCGACCCTCGCCGTCGGCCAGGATGCCACGAGCGCCGCTCGCTCACGCCGACCGGCGACCATCGACATCGCGGACATCAAGCCGGGAATGCGCGGTCACGCGATCACGGTGTTTCACGGCACAAAATCCGACCGCTTCGAAATCGAGGTCATCGACGTCAAGCGGGACTACCAGACCGGCCAAGATGCGGTCTTCTTCCGCTCTTCCGATCCCCGACTTCTCCACAGCGGAATCGTCGGCGGCATGAGCGGGAGCCCGATCTACATCGAGGGCAAGCTTGCCGGGGCGCTGGCCTACGGCTACCGCTTCAACAAGGACCCGATCGGCGGCATGACGCCCATCGCCAAGATGCTCGAGGTCGATGCTCTCCCCTACCGTCCTGGGATCATGCCCCACCCCAAGGTTCGCGGAGTCGAGCGCGCCGGCACGCAAGCCTGGGCGGACCAGATGCTTGGCCTCGGAGCCTCCCCTCTTCCCCCCCGAATGCGGCCCGACGACATCCCCGATGCGCGCGGCATCACAGCCGCCGGACTCGAACAGCTCGAGGCCCCCGTTTCGGTCGGTGGGCTCAGCCGACAAGCCGCGGACTACCTTGGAGCCGCCCTGTCCATGCATGTCGTCCGTGGCAGCGGTGGCGGAGGCCGCGACCTGCTCAAGAAGAGGGTCACTCGAAAAAAATGGCGGCCGGGTGATTCCGTCAGCGTGGTCCTCATCGCCGGCGACAACGCTTCGGGCGCCAACGGGACCGTGACATGGGTCGGCGGAAGGCATGGCGAACGCTTGCTCGCCTTCGGCCATCCGATGCGGGAGACCGGCCCCTCTCGTCTACCGATCGCCGACGCACGGGTGCACGTCATCATTCCCAGCGTGCAGCGGTCGGTAAAACTCTCCAGCGCACTCTCGATTCAAGGCACGATGATTCAAGACCGGCAGCCGGCCATCGCCCTACGCACAAATATCGAGAGCCCGATGATCCCCGTAGTGACCACGGTGCAAGGGCCCGACCCCTTGCTGCCGGCACGGCGCTATCAATCGGCCGTCGCCGACAATACGAGCATGACCGCGCCGCTCGCTACCAGCTTGCTGATCAGCGCGATCTCCGAGGCCGCGAGCGACGCGGTCGAACTGACCCTAATCACCAAACACACGATCGAGCTTCGCACCGGCACCGGTCCAAGAACCTACGAAATCGAGGAGGAGACGTTTTTTCCCCAAGGTGTCATCGGCGGAGTCGTGGCTCGAAGCCGTGCGATCACCCTCTTGAACGCCGCCACAGACAATCGTTTCGAGATCGCCGAGATTCGTCGCATCGAACAAAGTGCCACCTTGGAATACGGGATTCCGAATGAGACCCTGACCAAGATCCGAATGGTGAGCAACGAAGTGCGTGCCGGCGAGTTGGTCGAGATCGACGCATTTCTAGAGAATCCACGCGGTCATTTGCGCACGCAGCGGGTGTCGCTACGAATCCCGAAGGATATGGGCAATCGAACCATCGTCATTCAACTGGCCGGTGGCGAGTGGGTCCGTCCGTACCGTCCACTGCCGCATTCGGTCGATTCTCTGCTCGACAACATCGTCGCAAGCTACCCCGCACGCAGCATCATCGCCAGCATCTACACAGGAGACGAAGGCATCGCCACCCGCCAGGGTCTGCTCTCCGACCTGCCTCCGAGCGTGTTTGAAGGCCTTAGTGTCCGCGGAAGCACCGAGGGCGTCGTTCGTTTCAAGCAAACCAGCCGCAGGGTCATTCACAGTCGATCCATCATCGACGGCCAGCAACGCTTCGAGATCGAAGTCCTCCCCGCGCGATCCCTCTAGTCCCATTCGCCCATTCCCCTCTCCTCTCCTGTCCCATGGCCCTGAACTCTCGAACCACACGCTCCTTGTCGACGACCACCACCGTGGCGCTCTCGGCACTTACAGCCGCGCTCGTCACCATCGCTACCCCGGTCCCGGCCGTGGCCGGAGGGACACACACCATCACCATCCGCGAATTTGACGAGTTCGACGAGGGAGAGGCCGTCGGTGCCGCCATCGAAGGCTACGGAAAGGTCACCGTCGGCTACGCCAAGCAACGAGGCGATATCCATGCGGCGTCCGTTTTTTCTTGTCTCCAAGACGGCGACTCGGCCTGGGTGGGGACCGCAGATTCTGCCACGGTCCAGCGGGTCACCTTCGACAAAAAGGGGTTCCCGACCGCGACGGAGCTCGCGCGACTCCAAGGTGTGGTCGTCACGGCCATGGCGAAGTTGCCCGGGGGTGACCTTGTCGCCGCCACCTTGCCCGGCGGAACCTTGGTCCGTATCGACCGCAAGGGCGCTGTCCATGATTTTGCCGAACTCAAGGTTCAGCAGATCTGGGCCCTTCTTCCCCACGAGGGCCGGCTTCTGGTCGCTACGGGCCCCAAAGGAGAACTCTATTCTCTCGACATGCAAGGCGGAGACATCAAGATCATCTTGGACGTCCCCGAAAAAAACATTCTAAGCCTGCTGACGGTCGATGGTTCCATCCTGGCGGGTACCTCGTCAAAAGCCCGTCTCTACCGGGTGAGTGACACGCCTAGTGGTCATCTTCTCCATGCCTTCAAGGGCGACGAGCTCCGCTCGATGGCAGTCTCTGGCCAAAATTTGATCGTCGCTGTCAACGATTTCGAGCGTCGAAGCGTCAGCAGCCTTCAGAGCGTAACAAAGCAGCTCAACCGCTCAAGTCTAACCGGAACCGGGCCCAAAAATACAAGCAGTGCCGCCCAGCTACCGAAGGCCTCTGCGAGTCTGTACCGCATGGACCTCGGAAAAAAACGCGATCTCGAGCGCGCGAGCGAGGCCACCTGGGACCGCTGGCTGCTCAAGAAAAAACAATATTTCACCAAGGTTGTCGCTATCGACACCCACGGAACGGTCCTCGTCTCGAGCTCCCGCGCGGGAAAAATCTACCGTGTTCGTGGGCACCGTGATGTGGCTACAGTTGCCGATCTTGAGGAGCGCCAAGCCACCAGCCTATGCGTCCTCAAACAAGGGAGGATCCTCGCCACCGCGGGAGACGGCGCTGCGATCTATCGGCTGCAATCGGGTCCCGCATCGCAAGCGACCTATACAAGCGAGGTGTTCGACCTCTCGCAACCGGCAGCCCTTGGGGCGGTCGCGGTTCACGGCCACGGCGCGCTTCATCTCACGGCACGCTCGGGGCCGACCGATGAACCTGATACTCGATGGAGCGCATGGAATGAAGTTTCGCTGCACCCACGGCGCAACGCACTTCGAGGCACCATCACCACGCCTCACCATCGCTACGTTCAGGTCAAAGTCGGGCTTGAAGACAGGGACTCGGAACTGCGCGAATTGAGCTTCTATTACGCCCCTGAGAACCTCGCTCCTCGAATCACCGAGGTGAACATCGACGAACCAAAGTTCGATCTCGACGATGCCGAGGAGCCCAGCCATACCAGCAAGGTCAAGTGGAAGGCTGATGCGCGTGACGATGACGACCTCCTCTACGAGGTCGCCCTACGCGCGGAAGGTGAGCCGGGTTTGGGCCTCCCCTTGAGCGACGAGCCCACCCGCAAAAAGGAAATCGTGCTGGACCGCTCGACCGTTCCCGATGGGGTCTATGAGGTCACGGTGACAGCGAGCGACGAACCCAGCAACGGCAGCGCTCTCGCCCGCACCGATCGGCTCACCTCCGACCCTTTCACGATCGATCAGACCCGACCGACCATCACGAAGGCGCGAATCGAAGGCTCCCGGGTGCTGGGTGAGGCCGTAGACTCACGCAGCCGAATCCACGATGTCGCGTACAGCATCGACGGTGGACCCTTTCGAAGTGCGAGTGCATCCGACGGTCTCTTTGACAGCAGCACGGAGCGTTTTCAGTTCATTCTTCCCGACGATCTTCGCCGCGGCGGCCATCGCCTCGTCATCCGCGCCCGCGATTCTCACGGCAATTTGGTCACCACCGCGCTCGCCGTACGCTTGTAGTCGGCCTCGGATCACGCGCACCAAAAAAACCCGCATCCGACGACGCGAGCCTTTTTTGTGGCTGCGGTGGGCACACCGCTCCACAACTCAAGAAGACGATTTGCTTTTGCGCTCCATCGAGCGCTGCATATCCACCAGCTTCGACAGGGAAAAGCGCGCCAACTTGTTGATGTAATCTTTATCCTTGGCCTTGCCCTGGATATCGGTGATTTTCGCGGTCAAGCCCTTACGTCCGCCAAGCCTCTTGACGTTGTCCGCAACCACAGCGAGATGCAGGAGTTTGGCGTTTGCGACGCGTACAAGTCGAGTTTTAAAGTCGTCTCCGGACTCGCCCTCGAGGGGCTCAAGCCCATCGGCGATCTTCGCTATGAGTTCCTTCTTCGAACCATATTTTTCTTTAAGAACCTGAAGTGGGGATTTTTTTGCCATGATTTGTTTCTCCTTTTCGGCACCGCCAACAGCAGCTGGCAGGAGTGGTACGGAGGCCGCACCGGTTAGAATGCGCACAATGCGAATTCTGTCGTGCCCCCCACTCGCCGACCAGGTGGTTGGCAAAGCAGGGGCCGCGAAGTCTACTTGCCCTTCCCATATTTGGCCACAACCGTATTGACCGCGATGTCGAGGTCGGTCTGGGAGAGAGCAACAGCCCCAACGACTCGTTTGTCCACCACTTCGAGTGAAATGGCGTCTATCACGCGCCCTAATTTTGTTGCCGTCGAAGCCTCTAGACCTAAGAAACCGATCGCGCTCTTTCCGGTGCTCAGCATGGCCTTGGCGTCCTCGGCTGTCATCGAAGCGGATTTCGCGTCGGGGTAGGTGGCCGCAAATTTTAGTTTTAGGCCGCTTTGCAGGTCGACGCTTCCCGAAAATGCGCTCATTCCAACACCCAGCGGAAGCTCCCCCGAGAGGCTCTCCGACACTAGGCCCCCAAACCAAATCGGGTTTTGCATCTCAATGCCTGCGTAGACTTCTTTGAGCCTGCCATCCACAGCGGTCTGTGCACCCGCGCGATGCATGGCAAGTTTTTTTACCCCGGCGACATGCACACGGTCGGCAAGCACAATCATATCGTCGCTGATCACGAACAACGAGCGTTTCCCCCCGTCCAGCTTGATCACCGTCACACCGCTCTCGGTCTTGACCTTCGCGGGGTGGTTCGCGCTCTGTCTTTTCTCACCGAGACACGTAAGTTTGTCCCGGTCGCCCACTGATTTTCCAGAGACCACGACCACGACTTTCCCCTGGGCATCGGAGCCGGCGACGAGTTTCAGCGTGGCGATATCAAGACCACAGGCCGAGAAGGCCTCAAGTTCTGCACCGACCTGCCCCAGCTCAGAGAAATGACTGCGCAGATCTTTGTAGGTCTTCCATCTCGACAGAGCCCCAAGATCGACCCCCGCGATGGCATGGACTGAGCCAGGGATCAGCTGGATCGGCTCCGCGCCCTTCCCGCCATAACAAGCACAAAGCGCAAACGCCAGCGTAAGACTCAGCAGCTTCATCGCCATGGACTGTAGGGGGTGCGCATCTTGCGGTCAACTGTCGATTCCCTGATGCCTCAATGCCTAGCCCTGCGGCACGACGCCCCCTCTTCTTGGTTTCGTGGGCCATGACGAGCATGTAGGCTTGCCGGGCATGCCGTGGAAAGCATTTGACTATAGAGGCCAAGAAGTCTTCGTCCGCGTCCTTCCAGAGGGAAAGCCGATCGTCCGCCGGGGCCTTGTGGAATTTCGCTACAAAGTCGGCGCGACAAAGTCCTACCGCACAGACCGAGACAACATGGAAGACGCTGAGGGCGACATCCTCGATGACTCCGAATTCGGTGGGAAACCAGCCCAGGCGCCGGCAGAACTACGCGAGGTACCGTCCGTCCCTGCCGATGAAAACACCATCATCATTCACACCGATGGTGCTTGCTCGGGGAACCCGGGACCCGGCGGCGTTGGGGTCCACATTCTCCGCCCGGACCGAACGCTCGAGATCAGCGAGTTCATGGGCAGCGCCACCAACAACTCCGCAGAATTGACCGCGATCCTTCGCGCCCTCGAAAATCTAAGCGACGAAGAACGAGCATCCTCGCTTGTGCATCTATACACCGACAGCGCCTGGAGCCTCGGCATCTTGACCGGTGGCTGGAAAGCCAAGACCAACCTCGACCTGATCAAGAAGATCAAGACGATGATCGACACCTGCGCGAAACTAGAGCTGCTCAAGGTCAAGGCCCATGCGGGGCAGGCCGGCAACGAGGAGGCGGACTACTTAGCAACGATGGCCGCCCGCCGAGAAGATTCGAGTACACGAGAACGGCCCCGACGCAGATAGCGTGTCCTCAACGATGGCTCGCCGAAATGGACGCCCGCACCTGAACCCGCCCACTTCGGGGCTCAGGCGCGGGTAGATTCGCTCCCGCCATGTGCGAATCGACCCGGACCGAATCGATTCCAGGATCCGCCAGCCCGCTAAAGACAAAGGCGTCCGGTGCTGGCCCTTGCGACCCCCGATAGAGATGCCAAAGAGACTTCGACAGACGACAACGAACAATCGTCGGCGCGGCCCAACCGACAGGTTCGATGCATCTCGTCTCCCAGGCGAAGTACACCGTGGCGCAAAACGAAGCACATTGTGAGGACTGCGGACTCCTTTTGGAGTTCGCCAGTGAAGCATCGGAGTTTCTCGAATCGATCGAGTCCGATATCCTGAGTCTCGAAACGGGGCTCTCACGCCCCGCAGTCGACCGAATTTTTCGAGCGCTGCATACGATCAAAGGAAATGCTTCATTCTTCGATCTCGACCACGTGTCGGGACTCGCGCATACCGCAGAGTCTGCTCTCGATCGCATCCGCATGGGACAGCTAGAGCCCTCCGCCGATCTGGTCGAGACTCTCCTGCAAACACGCGACTATCTCGCAAAGGCGACTCTTAAGCCCACCTGCACCGAAAAATTCGATCGTCCGGAGTTTGGCGATCACGCCAATCTCATGGATCGGCTCGGCGTCCTCTTGAAAATAGAACAAGAGTTTCCGGACGCCAGCCCCCCTCCAAATGGCCCCGAGACCTCAATCGACGAGGCCGGCCCATCAGCCTCCCAGCCGACGGCGGCACCTCAGGACAATAACGGAAACTCCGAAGATGAGCGGAACGGCTCCGAACGCAGCATGCGAGTCCCCGAATCACGAATCACTGACGTGGTCTCAGGAGTCGGAGATTTGCTGCGAGTGACACAGCAGCTCAACGCTCTGCGCAGCGTCGTTGAAGATCAACTCGCAGACGCCGTAATTTCCCGCGATTTTCGCCGCGCACTGGCAGCACTCGACGACTCCTCAGAAGCGCTGCTTCGGTCCGGTGTGAACCTTAGCAAGGTCCCGGTCGACCGAGTTGTCGGAAAACTCCAGCGAATCGTCCGCGATATTTGTCGATCACGTGGATCTCAGGCCACACTCGTAGTCGACGGCTCAGGGGTCGAAATCGACCGCTCACTCGCGGAGGCCCTCGATGGTCCAATTCTTCACATGATCCGCAATGCGGCTGATCATGGGATCGAACTCCCCGAAGTTCGCGTTGAAGGTGGAAAAGACCCCAAAGGAACGATCACGATCGCGTTCTCCGACGAGGGCAACTGGATCCACATGAAGATCTCCGACGATGGTGGGGGTCTAGACCCGGACAAGCTCCGCAAGCGAGCGCTAGAGCGGGGCCTTGTTGCTCCCGATGAGGTTCTCAACGACAAGGAGGCTCTCGATCTTATTTTCTTGCCTGGATTCTCAACCGCGACCACAGTCAGCCAATTTTCAGGCCGTGGGGTCGGCATGGACGTCGTCCGCCGCAGCATCGAGGCGGTTGGGGGGTCGGTATCGCTCGACAGCCATCTCGGACAAGGCACGGATTTTTCGATTCGCCTCGAAAAATCCGTCGAGACCGCACTTCAGTCCGTCCTCACATTCCGCGTCGGAGAGAGCTTTTTTGTGCTTCCCGCGAAGGAAGTCATCGAGATTCGCCAGGTCTCTCGCAAGCGACAAGTCTCTATCGGCACCGGACGCGCGCTGTGGCACAAAGATGAGCTCTTTCCGCTCATCGATTTGCACAGCTTACTCGGCATCCATGACCCGTCGGAGACGGACGAGTCACAGCTTGTTATCCTCAGGACCCCCGCGGGACCCGTCGCTTTGGCGATCGACGAAGCACTAGAGCATGCCAACACCGTGGTGCTGCGCTGCCCGTACCTTAGCCGCACTGTGCCCCTATACTCGGGCGTCACCCTGCTCGGAAATTCGACCCTGGCGCTGGCTTTCGAACCAGCACAGCTGCTCGCCGTCGCCAAAGTCGAGCTCGACCCACGCCAGGACGCCCGCCCAAAAAACCCCGAGATCGAAGAGGAAATCGTCAACTCCTCCTACCTGATTTTCGTGGCATCCGACCGCTACGAGGCGATCGAGCTCGACATGGTCAATCGCATCGAGAGGCTCGACTCTGCAAGCATTCAAACCCTCGGCAGTCGCCAGTTCATGCTCACAGGAAGCCAGGCCACGCCCCTGGTGGAACTGCGTGGGAACCAAGATCTCGACGATTGTGCGGTGATCCTGGTCCATCACAACGATCGTGAATTTGGGCTCATGGTGGACGAAATATGGGACATTCGAACCAATCTCGAAATTGACACGACCTTGGCGACCGTGTCGACACTCGGAGCGGCGCTCGTCGACAGTCTCGCCCGCCGTGGAAAAGATCTGGGCGTGACAACCCAGACCGTCGATATTGTTGACCTGCCCTACCTCGCTGGCCAGGTCTATCAAAAAGCGAGCTGATCGGCCGTGGGTCTGAGGCCGACCGCGCTAGTCATCAATCCGCGCGGCGGCGGTCGCCCCTACGGTGAAGCCGGAGGCGATGGTCGTCGCTCCGCCACGGGCTCGTAAGATCTCCTTGATCCAGCTTTGGCGTCTCTTCAAAGAATGCCTTAACTCTGGCTGGCGCTTGATCAGCTTGGCATCGATTCCATCAATCTCGGGATCACAAAGATCGATTCCGTGAAACTGCAGGTGAACATAACTCTGCGTCGCGGCCTGTTCCCGCAAGACCGCGGCCACGGGAGCTGGCGCGCCTAGCAAGAACGTACCGACAAGAGGCAAACGCAATCTTCGGCTCACGCTGATCGGGACCTCCCACAACCCGATATCTGGTAAGATCTTCGCCCGAGTCGAACCCACGAACGACGAGAGCCCACGGGCCTGCGATGCTGAAGTGCGACCGCGAAGTTTCTTCATCGCTATCGCCCCAAGCCGAGCAAAATAGTACGCGGGTGCCGGCAAAAGCGAGCTGTCGTAGCGATATCCTAACGCGGCCACCTGCTTGAGCATGCTCGTGCTGTGTGTATACCCTGGTGCTCTAAAACCAACGGGAACGCTCCCGATCGCCCTCAGCTCGCCATCACAGCGACGTAGATCGTCGAAAATCTGTGTCGGCGTCCCGCGAACCAAGTCATAGGCGTGTGCATAAGAGTGATTCGCCAGCTCGTGCCCAGATCGCGCGGCGCACTGTAGAATCGCGGAACCCGTACCCTTTGTGCTTCGATCGCGCGCAAGGTCTCGCCCGATCACAAAAAAGGTCGCCAAGACTCCCGTCTCCGCAAAAAGCTCCAAGAAACGCGGAAGACAGCGCTCAAGCACGACGCCTTCGGTGTTCGGCGCCGGCGCGGCCAACCCGTGAATTGCGTGATAACAGCCGATATCATCGAGATCGACGCTAACGATGGTCGTGACCATGGCTCAGGCCTCCCTTTCGCCCTTGGGATCGTCCGCGGTCGGCATATGTGCACCGCCGCCTCGCCCGCCCAACTCGCGTCCAAGATGAATTGAAACCATCAGGCGGCCCAGATTTCCGACAACCCTTGGCACTCTTCGTGCAAGGTGAACAGACGGCGCACGTTTTTCCTCGATCTCAATCGGAATTTCACGGATCTGAATGCCTTCCCGCTCGGCACGAATCACCAATTCAGAAGCAAAGACATCGTGCTCAACGATACACCTGGCCGCAATGGGAGCGACCGCCGCACGACGAAAGGCTTTCAATCCGTGGGTATCCGTCCCCGTAAAACCCAGCGAGACTCGCAACATCCCGTTGTAGGCGCGAGTTGCCCATCGACGACTTCGCGGACGCTGGTCTCTAGACCCACGCATCGCCTTCGAACCGATCACCATCTCAGCATCCCCCGCGCGTAGCAGCGCCACGGCCCGCATGTGGAAATCGGCGTCGCAAAGGTCGATCTCCTCGCAAATGACATAGGTCCCACGCGCTCGAAAGATCCCCTCGCGGAGCGCGCCTCCATAGTTGGGCTCCGGATAGGAAAACACCTCCAGACCCGAAAGCTCCTCCGCCAGCGACTCCGCGAGGGCAACCGTTCGATCTTGGCTGCCATTCTCGGCCAAGATGATCTCAAAATCGAGCCCGCTCGCGGTCAGCTCGGCGTGCAGCTGCTGCAGGCTCGGACGCAATATCGCCTCCTCGTTGTATACCGGGATGACGAAACTGACCTCAGGCGAGCCATCGAGTGTCGGAGTGTTTTTCACGTTCACGCGCGAGTCCTGTCTTCAGCCCAGTCCGCCGCCAGGATGCCCTCGATCATGCAGTCTTCCATGGAATTGTAGGTCCAGCTTCCGTAGCGGCCGCACGATCGGATCCCCACCGACCTGAGCCAATCGAGAATCGTCCGAGTCGCAGCGGCGTGGTTATCGTCAAATATGACATAGGCATGGTTGACGCGCCGCTCTTCACAAAACCTCAGGTCGTCGGTCGAGGTGATGGCGCCAATCTTTTCGAGGCCTGCAAGCACAAGCGGAAGGTCCAGCGGAGCCTCGCGGTCGCTCAGCTCGACGTAGAGCGATCCCCCTCCATCGGCGGCCATGGCCAGGAGCGCGTTGCTGTAGATCCCAACCCTGAAAAACGGATACTCCGGCTCCGGGACGTAGATCCAGTGGTCCGTGCACGGGGGCCTATTTTTTGTTGCGATGTCCAAATACCGCCAAGAGACCCAACGTAAGAGTTTTGTGGCGGCACGAACGGCCCCCGGCGCCGACGGGATCCTGGCGATGAGTTCGGGCAGGGGAATTGATGAGATCAGCCGACTGTAGCCCAGCCAATCACCCGTGTCGGACAGTTTGACCCGCCGTCGAAGCGTGTCGATCTCCTCCATGGCGCAATCGAGGTAAATCTCGCCATTTCGACCCTGCAGGGCCTGATGCATCGCCCTCGGCAAGGCATCGATGCCTCCGCTCTTGGGGTAACGAAAGCTGGCGTTGTATCCGAGCCCTTCCTGGGTCAGCCCAAGCGCGCCCCCGATCACCTGGGCGACATCGGGGACGGGAATAAAACGAGAGACCCAATCCGCCGTGAGTTGGTCCGGATGCATGCCCCAGAGTTTTGTGTTGTACGGCACAAAAAAATGTCGAGCGATGCCCTTACCGAAACGAGCGACCGCAAAAGCCTCAAAGCTACTCGCCTCTTGCTCGCCTCTCGCCGCGGCTTCTCGTGCTTCGACAAACCCGACCAAACATTCCTGCACGATCTCGAGCGGGAGCCCATGGAGGTTTGCTTGAAATGGGTAGGCGAGCCGCACCCCGTGGCTAAAGATGCTTGTGCGTCGCTGCACCTCGACCCATTCCCCCGGCTCGAAGAGCTCGGCGACCCACGATTGGATGCGAGGGTCACGAAGGTGCAGCCAATGACCGGTGATATCGAAGGTGTGTCCCTCGCGCCGGTGGCTACACGCGGCCCCCCCAGGTCGCCCATCACGCTCGGCCAGCACGAAGCTGCGCTCGGCCAGATGCAAGGCCGCGGACAGACCTGTCAGCCCCGCACCGAGAATCACAACGGGATCTTGCTCCGACCCTGTCGTGGAATTCCCTCCTGTTTTTCTGGCCGAAGCCACGCCCGAGCCGTTCTAGCAGGCTTCGGCCCTACAGGCACCCAACAACGAAACCAGCCACCGAGCGCCCTTTGCACGCCCCTGTAGCGTACTTCAGACATGGAGCACCACGCTGTGAAGGACCGCGAATGAGACCGCGGCATGCCTAGACAGGCGGATCGAGGCCCTGCAAACTGCGGCTATGGAGCTGCAGACCCTCGGCCCATACCGGCTCCTTGAGCCTCTGCCGCGCGCGAGCGTCGCAAATCGTTTTTTTCTGGCCCGCCATGTGGACGGAAAAGAGAACACGGCCCCACTCTGTCTCGCCAAGGCAACCCTTCCTGGCGGCGGAGAGTCGGCTGAGCACCTGCGCGCTCAGTTTCAACACGAGGGTGCGCTTCTCGCTCATTTCAATCACCCCGCCATCCCATCGCTGCGCCACCGCGGATGTGAAAACGGGGTCGACTATCTCATCATGGACTTCGTCGACGGAGTCGACCTGGCGACCCTGTTGGCCCACCACACAGATCAGCCGCGCGCCCTCACCAAAGAGATCGCCGTCTACCTCATGGGCCAGCTCGCCTCGGCGCTCCATCATGTGCACAGCGCGGAGCAAGAGCTCGACAAGCCTACCGAAGAGGGACACACCGTCATCTCCCTCGAAGTTCTGCATCGCGACATCTGCCCGGCCAATATCTTCTTGTCGCGGGACGGAGACGTGGTCTTGGGTGATTTTGGATCGGCGAGCAGCACCCTACTCGCCCCTGAACACCGCGCGAAACAAGCCGGCCACATCGCCTACATGGCGCCCGAACGCGTCACGGGTACCGGACGCGCGACCAAGAAGAGCGATCTTTTCTCGCTTGCCGTTTGTCTGTGGGAGATATTGAAGGGGCGCCGATGCCTCCAGGCCGAGGACGAACTCAAGACGATGGACACCATCGCTCGTTTTGATATTTCGCATTCAAGTCGCCGAGTCTCTGGCCTTTCTCCCAAACTCAGCGAAATTGTTCGTCGAAATCTCGACCGTGATCCAAGCCGCCGATACACCGGCGCCTATCAAATATTGCAACGACTCGCCCAGTCGCCCGAGCGTGCGGAGGCCGAACACTCTCGCGACGAGCTCGCTCGCCTGGTCAATCACTGCGCCGACCAGCAACGTTCAGGGTCGTAGGACATGGTGCATATGAGGCTCCGGCCACCCTTCGACGGCAATTCCTTCGTCTCCGGGACCTGAGGCGTGCTTTTTCCAACCTTCGATTTTTTGATCTTTGCCATCCCGGTCTTCATCGGGTTTTGGCTACTTGCCGAGAAGCCCGTCGCCCGCGTGCTTTTCTTGCTGGTCGCCAGCTACTTCTTCTATACCGCCGGCCCTCAGACCACTCCTCCTCCTGCCCCCTGGACCTTTGTCGGACTGCTTCTGTTCTCTACGGTCCTTGATTTCGTCTGTGGCCGACAGATCCATAGCCGAAGCGCACAGGCGAAATCAGAATACGAAGAGGTCCGCTCCGTCGGGATCCGTCTCCGCCGCCGGTGGATGGCGGCCAGCCTAGTCGGCAACCTCGGTCTGCTGGGATACTTCAAGTACGCCAACTTTTTCCTACAAGGTTTTGCGGACCTTCTCGGGGTCACCGGCATTGAAACAATGCCCTACCACCTCGACGTTGTCATGCCGCTTGGCATCAGTTTCTACACCTTTCAGAGCCTCAGTTACACTCTGGACATTTTTCGTGGGCGACTGAACCCGGAGCCATCTTTCACTCGATTCGCCCTCTTCGTCGTGTTTTTTCCTCAGCTTGTCGCAGGGCCGATTGTCCGTGCAACGCAGTTTCTTCCCCAACTCCACCGCGGACCCCAGTTTTCCCGCGAAAACTTTGAGGTGGGCGCATTTCGAATCTGTCGTGGATTGGTCAAGAAAGTTGTACTCGGCGACTGGATCGCGGTTCAACTTACCGATGCCATCTTTGGCAATCCCACAACCTTCACCTCGACAGAGCTGATGATCGCTCTGTACGCGTACACGCTGCAAATTTACGCCGACTTTTCGGGTTACTCGGACATGGCGATCGGCGTCGCTCGTATGCTGGGCTTTACCTTACCGGAAAACTTCGATCGACCCTACCAGTCGCGCGACATCGCGGAATATTGGCGACGTTGGCATATGACGCTTTCCACGTGGCTACGGGACTACTTGTTCTTCACGCTGCTCGCGAAGCTCGGCGCGCGTGGGGGCTACGTCGCCGTCTGGGTCACGATGTTCCTCGTCGGCATGTGGCACGGCGCCAGCTGGAATTTTGTCATATACGCCAATATTCATGCGGGCGCCGTCGTGTTTAATCGCTGGAACCGAATGCGCAAGCGCGAGCGGCCAAGTGCTCGTGCGGCGTGGCAATGGAGTCTCGCCTGCGTCCTCGTGGCGACCCTCTTCGCCGCACTCGGTCGCTCTGTCTTGACCCTCGAATGGGCCACTGCCTGCACCCTAGGGGGGCTCTTGGCGCTCGCATTCGTCATCACGTCCTTCCTCCCCCAGGGCAACGGGAAGCTGCACACGGCCGCCCACATAGCGACCACGTTTCATCTGCTCGTATTCTCACGAATCTTCTTTCGGGCCCCAGATCTTGAGACTGCACGCAGTTATATTGAAGGGTTGCTCTCCTTCGAGACCCTCGCTATCCGACCTGGACTTGTCAGCGGTTGGGTGGGCGCCGCCCTGGCCTTCGGCCTCGTCTACCATTTCACCCCGAAACAATGGGTGAATACATATGCGCTCGCACTCTTTCGGCGAACTCCGGGAATCGTACTTGGCGCCACATTCACAGCCCTTCTCTACCTCTTGATGCTTCTGCGTGACGGACAGCCACGCGCCTTCATCTACTTTCAATTCTAGCCGTGAACGTTCCCCGAAAAACCGTCCCGGCCATCGTTGTGGACCCCGCCTCGCCCCCAAAGGGACTCATGGACGACGAACCCGCCTCCTGCGTCCGCCGCCCCATGCTCCGCCGCATCGGCCCCGCCATGGCGGTCGTGGTCGTCAGCGTGCTCGCTTCCTATGTCATCCCAGGACTCGAGTGGGCCCGCGGCTGGAAACCTGAAGATCCTCTGCCCTTTTGGAACGTGACCCGCCGGCCCTTTTCCGACGAACAAACCCCTGAGCAACGTGAACAGCAAAGGCGCGTCGACGCCCTCGCCCAGGAAGCGCTGGCGAACGCTGGCGCTTCACAGCTTCCCGCCAGACCTGGGGGTCCTCGTTCAGAAAATTCCGCCTACGTTCCTGACCCGAGAGACCTACAAACCGTAGAGCAGTCCTTCGAGCTCAGCACAGGCACCGAGCTCGACCCGTTCTTCGCGTCGCTCGCGCTCACGGAACGTGGACAAGGCTCCGACACGATCACCCGGGTTGTCCATTGGGGCGACTCCGCGATCGGCGTCGACGGGATCCCCTCGGCGATCCGCAAGCGCCTTCAGGCTCGATTCGGGGACGCCGGTCATGGTTTTCATGTCATGGCTCCACCGAACACGTCCTACCGCCACAAGGGGGTCAAGTTCTCGCACAACGATCGCTGGAAGTTGTGTTTCATCACTCGAAAATGCCGCAGCGATGGCCGCTATGGCCTCGGCGGGACAACCACGTCTTCCTACGGCGGAGGGACAAGCCGCTTCGCTCCGGATCCTCGCCACAGCTCGGGCCATGTCTCGATGTTCGAAATTTGGTACGTAGGTGCACAACGTGGCGGGAAGATACGCTATCGGATCGATCGCGAAGAACCCGTAGTCTTCGAGACGGGGCGAAGCGACGGCCCCGAAGAACTCGAAGATCGCTGGCGGCGGATCGAAGTGGAGGATGGCCCCCATAAGATCAGAGTCGAAGCCCTGGGCGGCGGGAAGACACGAATCTATGGGGTCGTGATGGAACGCAACGGGCCAGGAGTGGTCTGGGACGGACTGGCCTTGGTGGGTGCCTTCACCAAACGCATGCTCGAATTCGACCCCGAACATCTACGTTCTCAGCTCGAACATCGTCAACCGGAATTGGCGGTGTTCACCTTCGGCGGAAACGACATGATCCGAGCGTCCATGCCGATGGAACAGTACGTCGACGAGTACCGACGCGTCATTCACAGCGTCAAAACTGCCCGCCCCGAAGCGGCGTGTTTGATCATGGCTCCCCTCGATCACGGGATTCGCAAGGGCTCCCGCATTGTCTCTCGCCCGGTCGTCTCGACAATGGTCGAGGCCCAACGACAGGTCGCCCAAAAAGAGGGCTGCGCGTTCTTCGACACCTATCAGGCCATGGGTGGCGAAGGATCCGCCGGACGTTGGTATTCACGATCGCCTCGCCTCATCAGCGGAGACCTCTCACACGTAACTTTCAAGGGGCAGATTGTGATTGGCGAGCTGTTTTACCGCGCTCTCATGGAAGCCTACGTCAACTACCGGCGCCGAGTTCCCACACCTCAGGCCCCCCCAGAAGTCTCGCCATGACGTCACTCTACGCTCAGTTCTCTCGTAGCGCACACACCTTTCCCGAACGCGTCGCTATCGAGGTCGACGGTGAATCAATTCTCTATCGGCAGCTCGAGGCCTCCGCGCAACGTGTCGCCGCCACCCTCCAGGCACGTCGCCCCCCCGGAGACTCCATCGTCCCACTCACCTGCGTGCTCGGTCAACGAAGCGCGGGCGTGTACGCAGGGATTCTCGGGAGCTTGGCCTCCGGGCACGGCTATGTGCCGATGCTCACGAGTTCTCCAACCGGCCGTATCGTAGGCATGCTCGACCAGTTGGCGGCAGTCGAGCTGCTCGTCGACAGCGAAGGACTCAAGAAGCTTGAGGCGATTCTTGCGGCCGTCCGCCGCCCGATGACAGTCATCCTCTTGGATGCCGACATCGATCCTGGAATGCGGCAACGATGGCCGACGCACCGCATCCTTGGCCATCAAGATCTCGCCGCCGCAGCGGCCTGGCAAACACCCAAGGCGAATCCCGGGGATCTCGCCTACGTCCTGTTCACGTCGGGAAGCACCGGTCAGCCCAAGGGGGTCATGGTCTCTCACGCGAACGTGACCGCCTTCCTCGATGTTGTGGTTGACCGCTATTCCCTCGTTCCAGAAGATCGCTTCTCCCACATGTTCGACCTGACCTTCGATCTCTCGGTCTTCGACATGTTTGCGGCCTGGAGCGTCGGAGCCTGCCTTTGTTGCCCGGGAGCGCGCGACCGTCTTCTTCCCAGCCGATACATCAACGAGTCCAATCTTTCCGTGTGGTTCTCGGTGCCCTCGGCCCTGCAGTTGATGAAAAAGACCGGCACATTGGTCACCGACGCATTTCCCAAGCTGCGCATTTCTCTCTTTTGTGGAGAATCATTGATCGTCGAACTCGCGCGGGCATGGATCGCCTCAGCACCCCGCTCCCATGTTGAAAATATCTATGGCCCCACCGAGCTAACGCTGGCATGCACCGGCCATCCCTGCGACGAGACGCTCGACAGCCTTCCGCCGGAAGCCACCGTCCCGATCGGCACGGCCTTTCCAGGCATGTCCGTTCGTATCATCGACGACGACAACAAGGAGGTGGCCGATGGACAGATCGGCGAGTTGTGGATGAGTGGGCCACAATGTGCCCTCGGATATTGGGAAAACCCTGAGCGCACCGCCGAGTCCTTTGTCGTTCCTGCCGGACAAGAGCAGCGCTTCTACCGAACCGGAGACCGTGTACGGCGTTCAGAGCCCCAAAGTGTTCTTGAATTCCACGGGCGCAGCGATCAGCAGATCAAGCTTCGCGGATACCGTGTCGAGTTGGGCGAGATCGAGGCTGCGCTCCGCCGTGCATCCGGGGCGAATGTGGCGATCGCGGTGCCGTGGCCCCTCTCCCCCAGCGGGAGTGCCGAGGGTATCGTCGCCTTTGTCACGCCAACCGGGATCGACGCAGCAACCTTGCGAACGGCGATCGCCGCGGCACTTCCATCATACATGACGCCGCGCGAGATCCGTTTTCTTGAGCGTTTTCCGCTCAACGCGAACGGAAAGGTCGATCGCAAAGCGCTGGCCGCCAGCCTCGGCTAGCGAATCTGCCGCCCATTCCCCTGATTCGGCACCTTCGCTCCTCAAGCCGTCGCGTCCAGCCTCAAGTCGCCCCACCCAAACCGACATCCAAAAGACTTTTGCCACAGTTTTCGGGCTGCTTTGCTACCCTTATCCCGATCGTGGTCTTCTCCAAGCAAATCCTGCTGAGCTATTTTGCGGACAATCTTCGTGTCGACACCCGCCAGATCGAGGACGATACAGCCCTCTTTTCATCGGGCATGGTCGACTCCTTCGCTATCGTCGAATTGGTCATGTGGCTAGAGCAGTTCACGGGGCAACCGATGGGTCCCGAGGATATCGACCTCGATCATCTCGACACCGTGGCACGCATCATGCGCTATGTCGCAGAAAAACGGGGCGGCGCTTGACCGACGCGACAAAGAAGCCGGGCATCGTGATCTTGGGTCCTCCCCGATCCGGCACCACCTTGCTTCGTCGCCTGCTCGATGCCCACCCGAACATCGCCTGCCCTCCCGAGACCTATCTGCTCAGCGCCGCCGCTCGATTCTTGCACGACGAGCATTTTTCTCAGGGTCTGCGGATCGGTGTCACCGCTGGACTCGGCTTCTCGGGCTTTGAAGAAACCGAGGTCCATTCGCGACTGCGGACCATGGTGTTCAGCTTTCTCGACGACCACGCTCAGCAACAGGGCAAAGCCCGCTGGGCCGAAAAGACGGCGTTCAACGTGTTCCATCTCCCAAGGATCCGAGCGCTTTTCGCCGGCCATGTTCGCTTCGTTTGTATCCATCGCCACGGACTTGACGTGGCCTGCAGCATCGCGGACCTGGTCGAAAAAACTGGCGGCTACGTCGAGGAACTTCACGGCTATCTCCAGCGCTACCCCCAACCGCTCGCAGCCTTCGCCCACGCCTGGGTCGACACCACCGCTCAGATCCAGGCGCTCGCGCGGGACGAAGCTGTCGTCGAGCTTCGTTACGAAGATCTCGTGCGAGATCCAGAGCCCTCGCTACGTCGCCTGCTCGAAGCCCTGGATGAGCCGTGGCACGATGCGATTGTCGAGCAGGCCCTGGGCAACAGTCAACGCGTGGGCTTCGGGGACTGGAAGACCTACGGACGCAGCGCGATCGACTCTTCGAGCATCGAAAGATGGAAGACCTTGCCGGCAACGACCATCAATATGTTGGCCGAGATCTGCAACCCAACGTTGGAGAGCCTCGGCTACGACCCGATTTCCATCCCTAAAACAACCGCCTCGGAGGACCCGAAGGCAGCGCGCAGACGATATGAACTTGGACTCCTGGTGAACCGCATGCGCGCCAAGAATCCCTCGACCTGATCCGACCGTCATGCGCTGGTTTGTTCGCGGAGATCTCGACGGCTTCTTTGGCCTAGCGCTGGACAACCTGATTCAGCTGCTGCTTATCGATGCCCTTTGCCGGGGCTTTCTCGGCTTTCCCGCCGAGTTGGTCCACTCGCGCATCCTGCCCGGGGCAGCCATGTCGCTGCTCATCGGCAATGTCTACTACGCGCGGCAAGCCGCCCTTCAGGCGGTTCGAACTGGCCAACGCGATCTTTGCGCGCTCCCCTATGGCATCAACACGGTCGCTCTCTTTGCGTTTGTCTTTCTCGTCATGGCGCCCGCGAAGTTCGCGGCTGAAGCCGCAGGAAGTACCGATCCCTCCACCGTTGCCTGGCATGCCGGCCTGCTGGCGTGCCTGGGCTCAGGCCTCATTGAGTTTTGCGGCTCCTTCGTTGCCCCACACCTGCGAAAAATTTCGCCACGAGCCGCCTTGTTGTCCACACTTGCGGGCATCGCCATGGGCTTCATCGCCATGGGTTTTCTGTTTCGAACCTACGCAAACCCGGTTGTCGGGCTCACGACACTTGGCGTGGTGGTCCTGACGTACTTCGGCCGCGTCCGTTTCAAAGGGAAAATACCGGGGGGTCTGGTCGCCGTGCTGCTGGGAATCACGCTTTCGTGGACCATGGGCCTCGCCCCGACATCTGCAACCCCCACCTCGTCGATAGGGCTGCATCTTCCGATTCCTGCGATCTCAGAGTTGTTTACGCTGTTTTCTGATCCAACGATGCTGCTCACCTACGGCGCCGTCGTCTTGCCCATGGGCATGTTCAGCGTCATCGGGTCTCTGCAAAACCTTGAGTCCGCCCAGGCCGCCGGCGACCACTACCCCACCGCCCCCTCTCTCGCGGTCAATGGCCTCGGGACCATGGTTGCCGCCAGTTTTGGGTCCTGTTTCCCAACGACGCTATACATCGGCCACCCTGGGTGGAAAGCGATGGGCGCTCGCTCTGGCTACTCGCTGCTCAGCGGTATCTTTATCGCCCTCGTAGTTTTCAGCGGCTCTCTTGGTCATATCGCCTGGGCCGTCCCGATCGACGCGGGTATGGCGATCGTCCTATGGATCGGCCTCGTCATGGGCGCGCAGGCCTTTGAGGCTACGCCACGCAAACACGCGCCCGCCGTGGTGATGGGCCTGCTTCCGGGCCTTGCGGCCTGGGGGGCGATGCTTGCAAAACAGGGGGTCCGCGTGGGAGCGAGCGGCCCCGGGTCGAACCAAGGAGAACCCTGGGGGCCTTGGGTTGTCGACCGATTTTTACCGGACACCTGGATTCATGGTGCATTTGCATTGGAGCAGGGTTTTATCTTCACCTCGATGATTCTCGCTGCGACGACCGTGGAGGTCATCGATTCGAGGTTTCGCCGTGCCGGACTTTGGATGTTGGCTGGTGCGGCGTTTTCGGCCATGGGGCTCATCCACAGCTACGAGTTTACCTTCGCGGACACCCGGCTTGCACTGCACTCCGCTTGGCCATGGACCGTCGGCTACGGCCTCGTCGCCCTGCTTCTGTTCATCGCCCCATGGGTCACAGAGGCCAATGACGATGGACACGAGCCGACCGCCCGAAACAAGAACGGTAGCGACCGGTCGAGACGGTAGTTCACGCCCGAGTGATTGTCCGGAAACTCCTCGTAGGTATGGACGATACCTGCGGCCACGAGCTTCCGAGCCAACGCTCGGTTTCCATAGTGGATGAAATACTGGTCCCGCGAACCACAATCAAAATACAAGCCGCGGAGGCTCGTTAGATTCTCTCGCGCGTCAACTTCATCGACGATCCGAACGGGGTCGTGCTTCAACCATCGTCTCCAGCGACCCTCATCGAGTTCGCAGGTGTGGGGATCGACAGGAAGTTCGATTCCCAGAGGCGCAGTCTTCTCCGGCGCATAGGTTGCCGCCATGGCAAAGGTCATGAGCGCATGAAACTGGTCCCCCCGAATCTTATTCGCCTTTCGAAGCGCATCTACGAAGCTACGAATGTCCCCCCCATGAGCCGCGAGCGCATCCAAGGCCTTTGGGAACTCCGGGAGATAGAGATGCTCGAAGCCCGCATCCCCCGAGTGCGATGCGACAGCCCCCCACGTCTCCGCATGGCGCATCCCGTGAACGAGTGCGCCATAGCCCCCGCTCGATTTTCCGAACAACGCTCGATGCTCTCGACCTACGCGAATACGAAATTTCGACTCAAGCTGCGGAATCATCTCGTCGATCAGAAATTTTTCCCACTGCCCGACCGCGAGTGAATCGATGTACTGATTTCCACCGAGTGACGTGAAGCCATCGGGAAGCGCAAACACGGCTGGCCCCATTTTTTTTTCGGCGACCAGTCGGTCGATCCTCTGGGGTAACGACTCCCCAAAACTTTGCCAGGCCAGCATCTTGAGACCGCTCCCGGTGAATCCCGCCAGGGCGACAAAGAGTGGGTAATCCGATCCGCTGTTTTCGTAGTCCTCCGGGAGATACACCGCGACCCTACGCCGATGCGGGTCGCCGATCATGTTGCCACACAACGCCTGGGAGTCGACCTCGATCTCGACGACGGTTCCGCGGGGTCGCTCAAAGTTGTGCTGTGGCATAGACGTTTTAGGGTATCCCGACTGGCCCTCTAGCGCCGCGAAATCTCGTCGTCGTAGCCGTAGAGCAGCGCGTCCGCAAAGACCATGCCCAAGAGCACATATCCGCGACGCGTCAGATGTAGATGATCGGCCTGAGCGAGGCCGGCTTCGAACCAAATCTTTTTGGCCCCGTCGCCGCCCATCAAGGCCAAGGTGTCAAAGAAAGCGCAGCCATACTCATCGGAGAGTTCTCGTTCAACCGCGCGGATCTCCGCCTGCCGAGGTCGAGCCGACAGCTCCCCACTGTCCCGCTCCACCCGTGGGAAGTCTCCTGGCGCAACCACCACGCAACTGGCCGCCGAAGCCGCCCTCCTAAATCGATCGAGCATGGCACGAAAATCGCGCTCAAACGTCTCCATGCTGAGTTCTTCTTCAGCCGACTCGTTGTTGCCGTAGGCAAATACGATGAGTTCCGGTGCTCGAGTTTTTAGGTGCTCAAGCCAAAGCATCTCGTTCCAGCGTGCCTGGTTGGAGGTCATGGCGCCATTGAGTCCGAGCGTATCGACGACGATTCCAGCACGATGGTCCTCTGCCGCAGTCTCGGCGACGACCCCCAACAGCCGGACCATCCCATCGCCAACGACCTCGATCCTCAGCTCGTGCGTAGATCCGATTTCGACGGCAACACGAAAGCGACCAAGCCCAGAGGGATCTCCGCCCTCCGTCGCTGTGGAGACCAGACCCACTTCTTTGCCGTCCACCCGAATTCGATAGCGACCGCCATCCGGTTGGAGCAGATGATGCACCTCATAGAATGCAATTTGCTCTGGTGCCTGAGCCCGCCTCGCCGGGCTGATCTTGGTCCAGGCCCTTTTCGAGTCTGAACGGAGTGACTGGCCCATCGCTCCGAAATTTCCGGGATCTGAGATTCCGTCCGCCTCATCTCGATGGTAGGCGTTGTTCCGAGTCCAGTGCTTCGAACTCTCGATCCGAAGCTCCTGATGCCGATACCAAGAGGTTGGTTTCGCCGCAGCCACCATTCCCGGTCCCCCATTGCCAAAACGACCCTGCAAATAGTGACGCAGATATCCTGTCCACAGATCGGCGACGACCGCCGAGGCCCCATAGACCGCGATTCGTAAGGGCTCCTCCCGCTCTCCCTTCTCGAGCTCTCGAAGGGCCATTTCAAAATTGGCGAGTGGGTCCGCCCCGATCAACGTCTGCATCGGCGTAAAAAATCCTCGCGCCTGTTCAGGATTCTGAGCTCCGCCCGGCAGCAGCCCCAGAGGACGAGGACGCGGGTCCTCGACACCTTGCCCATCTTCACCAAGCACCGCGAGCTGGGCCGCATGCCGGAGCACACGGGCTTCATCACTCAAAATCGCCGAACGTGGTGCATTCTCCGCAGGCGCGAACTCATGACTGGACCGCACGTTCTCGGTCCCGCCATTCACCGGGGTGCTCGTCGGCTCACGCGAGACATCACGTGCCCCCCCGGCTTCGTTCAAGCCCGGCACCGCGCCCATCATACGGCAGCCAGCGAAGCAACAAATCGCGGCCAGTAGGCCCTGGACCACCGAACGTGTGACGACTGCCAAGTCTCGACCCTACCATCCATAAACCTCCCATGGCGAAATCCAAACAGCCATTTCGAAACCACTCCCAGACTGCTCGTTTTCGTGCATCGATGCCCCCCATCGAACCGCGGACGGATGCCTCAGCAAAACAACATCGCGACCTCAACGTTTCCAGCGGGCATGTCGTCGCGACCTCACGCCTTGTTGGTATGCTTGTTCTTCGACTTTCGCGGCCTATCTTTGACTTGCATTGGTCCATAATCGGCAACCCTGTGGTCCGACTGAATGTGCTGAAACGTAGGTCTCGTGGATCATGATCATTCCTATTGGTCGCTCCGCTCGCTATCGCTCATTCATCCGACGTGGTTGTCATTCTCCATCGGATATATTGCCCCTCTCGCCACTGGCTACTTAAATCACTTTTACGAGTGCCGAATTAGAAGTGCTGAATTACCTTGCATACACGGCGCCAACACCGACATGTCATAATTCACTCCGCGACCCGACAGGCGGTCATTTATTCGACACCGCTCCATTCCTCCACTCTTATTATATCGACACCCATCGCCTCAATTCGCCTGTTCTTTCTCTCCGCGGCTGTCGTCGCCCCGGTGGCGTGCACCGACGACAGCAGCAGCAGTCAGACCGACACCGACCACACATCCGAGTCGTCCAGCGGAGGTTCAAACCCTGCAGGCTCGGCAGCCCCGCCCTCCACCGACTCTTCGGACCCGAAAAATGGCGACGGTAGCGAATGCCCTGTGGGCTCCGAGGGATGTCCATGTGCGACCGGCAACACCTGCGCCAGCGGGCTCACATGCATCGATGATATCTGCGAGCAGCCAAGCTGTGGGAACGGCGTCGTCGAAGGCGAGGAGGAGTGTGACAATGGCGCGGATAACTCGAACACAGGCGTGTGCAAAGAAGATTGCTTCGAGCAGGTCTGCGGGGATGGATTCATCGGTCCGAACGAGGACTGTGATGACCAAAATAGTGACCTCTCCGACGGATGCGACGGATGCGACATGTGTAAGACCGCGACCTGCGGCAATGGTGAAGTTGAGGGAGACGAAGAGTGCGACGACCTCAATACCGACGATTGCCTCGATAGCTGTAAATCCAACAGCTGCGGAGATGGCTTTCAATGGAAGACGAACTGCTCGGGCGCCGAATGCGAAGAATGTGACAATGGCACCATGAACGGCAATGGAAACATCTGCCGCAATGACTGCATCCTCACGACCTGCGGAGATTCCTATACCGGCGGTCCTGAGCAATGCGACGACGGCAACGACGTGAACGACGACTGGTGTTCCAACCGCTGCGTACTCGCCACATGTGGGGACAACGTCCTGCAAACGGAGGCCGGCGAAGAGTGCGGCGATGGGAATACGATCCTCACCGATGCCTGTCCCAACTGTAAGTTTTCCACGTGTGGTGACAGTTACATCGGACCCAACGAGACCTGCGACGACGCCAACGCCAACGACAACGACGCCTGCCCAACCAACTGCCAAAATGCCACATGCGGTGACAACTTTGAGTGGACCACGGACTGCGGCGCCGACTGCGAAGACTGTGACGATGGCAACTCCGTCGAAGATGACACCTGCCCCAACTCCTGCATCGACGCCGTCTGCGGAAACGGTGTCGTCGAAGGCGGCGAAGCCTGTGACGACGGCGACAACAATGGAGCCCAAAACGTGAGCAACTGCCTCGGTGGCTGCATCGCCAATACTTGCGGAGATGGCTTCCACAGCCTGAGCGAAGCCTGCGAGCAGGGCATTCTCAACGGTACCGCGGCCTCCGACTGCCGCAGCGGCACGTGCACCCTCACAACCTGCGGAGACGGATTCAAGGGGCTCTCCGAGGCCTGCGACGACGGAAATGCCATCAATTGGGACCCATGTTCCAACAGCTGCCTCATTCAGACCAACTGCTGGGATATTTCGTCGCTGAGTTGCAAGACCGGAGCCTCAAGCTGGTGCAACGACGTGACCATCGATCCATACAGCCAGTCACATGCCGAGCGCGCATGCTCAACCTGCTATGGAAATGGTGCCGACTGCCAAGGCAACCAGGACTACGGCGGTCGCTGTGGGGGCGACACTGAAGCCATTCCAATGACCGACTGGAACGCGGCCGGCGGCGTCAACTGCAGTGGATCCGGCCCCCCGATCTACAATTTTTTCCACAACATCGACTGTGGAAATGCCTGCGGTGTTCGCGGCGTTTGCGGCGGCGGCTCCAACGGCGGCGACTGGTGCAATGGCAACGGATAGCGACCGACCCTGCTGCGCTTGGAGCCTGTCTTGGATTTGGCTTGCCGCGGGTCTGCTGCCCTCCGCTTGTGCCGATAACGGAGGGACAGTCCTTGAGACGGGAACCGAGGATGAGACAGGGATCTATGCCCAAGGCACGCTCTCGTGCCCCTGCGATGCAGGAGCGTGCGAGCAAGCCATGGTGTGCCTCTCCAACCTGTGTGTCGAGCCTCCCGCTTCTTTGTGCGGGGACGGCCTCTTGGGCCCAGGAGAAGAATGCGACAACGGCCCGCTCAACTCCAATGCGGGCGTTTGCAAATCGGACTGCACCTTGCAGGTTTGCGGGGACGGAGCCCTCGGTCCGGGCGAGGAATGCGACGACGGCAACACCTCGAACGCGGACCAATGCTCCGAACGCTGCACCTTTCCTCTTTGCGGAAATTCAGTGATGGAAGCCAGCGAAGGTTGCGACGACGGCAACGCCGACGACAGCGACGGCTGTCCGAGCAACTGCCAACCCGCCTCATGCGGCGGCGGATTCGTATTGGCCAATTCTGCGGAAATGTGTGACGACGGCAATACGCACGACGACGACGGTTGCTCCTCGAACTGTGCACTCGAGCCCTTGTGTGGGGACGGTGCCAAGGTTGTCGGTGAGTTCTGCTGGTTGCCGCCAGTGACACTGCTGGCCGGACAACATCCAGTCGGCCTCGGAATCGGCGACTTTACTGGCGATGGCCAACTTGATGCCGCGGTCGCCAACGGCGACGACGGATCCTTCTCAATCGCCATTGGGGATGGACAAGGGATCTTGGCAATGCAAGTCGATGAGGACAGCGGCGGAACGTCCCCAAGCACCCTCACCGTGGGCGATTTCGATGCCGACGGCATGGACGATATCGCGTTCGCCCTTCCCGGAATCGACGCGATCTCGATCGCATGGGGGAACGCACTACCGACCCCTCCAGGAACGCTCGAAACCCCACAGTTGTACCAAACGGGGCTCGTTACCGGCATTCGATCTGCGGTAAGTGTCGACCTCGATCCGACTCTAACGGACGGTCGCACGCAAAACGAACTTCTAATTGGGACGGACGATGGCGTGGCGTTGTTGGTCCTCACGCCAGGGCTCGACGGTGCGGACCGCGATGCTCCGATCTATTCATCGGTCTCGCTCGGCGCCGACGAATATGCGGTGGGCGAGGCCGACTTCAACGGCGACAATATTCGCACGGCGATCGCTGTCGCCCGCGGCGCTGCGACTCTACACCGTATCCGCTACCAGCCCTCGCCGCGTTCGCTCGCGGCCACAGAAAACCCGGCGCCCCTGATGCTCGACGGAATCGCGGGCCCGACGGCGATCGCTCGCGGCAAGATCAATGACGACAACGCCGACGACCTGGTCATCGGCGTCTGGGACAAGGCCTGCGACTACATCGCAGATCCACATGCCTGCAGCGGCGAGACGATTGCCAGCATACTCGGGTCCGGACCGACAAACGACGTCGAGAGCGAGGGAAACAACGCCTCGCTTTCCCACTCATATTCGGCCGGAAAGGCTCCCTCCGCTCTCGCTCTCGGAGATCTGGACGGCGACGGTTTTCTGGATCTTGTGGTCGCAAACCGCTTCGATGATCAACTGTCCGTCTACGCGGGCGATGGCGCCGGTGGTTTCGAACCGCGGCTGGACATTGATGTCTCAGGGCACGAAGTCGTCGACGTCGAACTTCGGGACATCAACAATGATGGGCGTCTCGATCTTCTATCGCTTGAAGCCTATACAAATACCGTCAGCGTCTTTCTTTCTCACCCATAATTCATCCCCACAAGAAACCGCGTGATGTCCCCTATGCAACCTCGCACTTTTTTTCGTGCTCGCCCCCCGGCCTCGCCGCGAACGCGCCGTATCCTGGTCGGAATCTTCCCCGCGGCGCTCGCCCTGGCCTGCTCAAACAATTCGGGAACCGGACCACAGAGCGATTCTTCGGGATCCGACACCACGGCTTCCTCTAGTTTCGATACGGAATCTGCATGTTTCGCGGGAGCGGTTGCCTGCCCCTGTGCGGCTGGAAACCTCTGTGACCCTGGACTGGTGTGCCTCTCCGGTCTCTGCGTGGACCTCGGAAATTCAGCCGAATGCGGAAACGGAAATCTGGACGCCGATGAGGCTTGTGACCTCGGTCTGTTCAACTCGGACACGGGACTGTGCAAGACAGATTGCACCCTGCAGGTGTGTGGCGATGGTTTCGTCGGGCCCAGCGAAGCCTGCGACGACGGCAACGACAACCACGCCGACGAATGCACCAACGGATGTGCGCTACCATCATGTGGCGACGGCATCGTTCAGTCGCCCGAGGAGTGCGACGACAAGAACGAAGACAACAGCGATGATTGCCTCGACATTTGCCTGGAAGCCCGCTGTGGCGATGGGATTATCCACGAGTCTTTCGAAACCTGTGATGATGCCAACGACATCGATGGCGATGGATGCGAGTCGACGTGTGTCTACACTGTTGCAATGACCTGCGGCGATGGAAACACAGATCCAGAAGAACTGTGCTTCTCACAGACTCAGCTGCTGGCGGGCAAGGGACCCGGCCGAGTGATCGTCATCGACATGGACGGTGACAATTTTGACGATCTGGTGGTCCCCAACTCCGACAGCGACGATATTTGGCTGTGGAAAGGCCAGGGGGACGGCGGCTTTAGCAGCCCGATTATATTGCCTAGCGGTGGCCGCCAGCCCGTCTCAGCCGCGGTGCTCGACTTCGACGGAGACGGCCACCTCGACATCGTCACAGTCAACCGAGCAAGCACGGACATCTCCGTTCACTTCGGCACCGAGGACTTCGGTATCTTTGAGGACCCGGTTCTTGATGCTCTTGCACCAGGGGTCACCCCCTCAAGCATCCTTTCCGCAAATTTCGATGGCGACGCGAGCGGCGACTTTGCCGTCTCGCTTTCGGGAGGGACGGACGGCCAAAATGCCTACATCAGCCTGTTTTACGGAAGCGGAAACAAAACTGCACCGTGGATCGCGCCCAACCGTCTCGACCTCCCAATTCTACAGGGCGGACGGCCGTTTTCGATGGCATGGGGCGACCCCACAAACGACGGCAAGCAATTCTTGCTTGCAGCCGACACCATCGAAAGTCGAATCCACGCTCTCGACTGGGTCGACAAGGCGACAGTCCATCAGTCCCCAGACGGTATATTTCCGCTCCCCTTGGCATCGGCCCCCCGTGAAATCGCCACCGGAGATCTCAACGGCGATGGCGCCGATGAGATTGTTACCGCGCTATGGAACCAAGCCTCCTGTGACTACCGTGCCGATCCGAATGCCTGCCCGTGGAACACGATCGCGGTCCACTACGGGAACCCTTTGAAGTCACCCCTGATCGTCGGGAAACAGGAGTACGCGGTTCAAAAGGCACCTTGGTCACCTGTCCTCACTGATCTAAATGGCGACGGCGCCCTCGATATCGCGGTCGCCAATGGCCACTCCGGGACGATAAGCGGACTGCTCAACGATGGAGGCGGAACTTTCCCCAGCCAACTCGTCTACCACTTTGGACCTTCTGCGGGCACGGTCTACGTGACCGCCGCCGACTTCAACGGAGATCATCAGGCCGATCTCATCTTGAGCCGGCGCGCCAGCAACACTCTCTCCATCCTTCTTTCGAATCCATAGGACCGAGTGGCTTCCATGATGAACTCTATCTTTCCTCTCTTGCGCGCCCGCGCCACGCTGCTCATCGTCCCTCTGCTCGTCTCCGGAGCTGCCTGCCGTGATGATTTCGCCTCCGTCGCAACGGACGACACCAGCGACACGGGCGGAACCGACGAAGCGGGGGCCGGCGGCACCTTTTTCGACGAAGCCTGCCTCCTGGATGCCGACTGCGCGCCGAAAACCCACTGTAATCTGGGTCTGTGTGTTTCCGGCTGCAACGAGACATCCGCACCAGACGCTTGTTCCGACGGGCTCCAGTGCTCCTCGCGGGGTCGATGTGTCTCAGACATCGAGAACAACGAGACCCAGGAGACCTTTGCGCCCCTCCCGGTGGGTACCGGCGTCGATCTCTCGGTCGCCCGCACGCCCCTCGAGGCCGACAAATCGGTCAACATCATCTCGAACAGCTCAGATCGACCCCAACGTTGGCGAATTACCATCGATCGGCCTGGCGTCGAGTTCGATGCGAGTATCCACAATTTGGCGCCTGGTGATTCCGCGGCGATCGGGGTGAAGATCGATATCGATTCGCTCGAGTTCGCCACAACTTCGATTCCCGTCACGGTGCATACCAGCGAAGGCACCCTGACTTGGGTCATTGAGCTCCCGCGATCCCCGACCGCTCACTATACGGGATTGCTTCGTTTCGAAGAAGGCATCCCGCATTCCGAGTCAAAAATCGGCCTCAACCTCGAATTTTTGGCCGACGGCACAGTCGCCGGACAAACCTTCAGCGAACAGAGTCTCGGGTGGCCCCGAGACACCCAGGTCCGAGGTCAGTGGGACCCCGAGACCCGAGATGTTGAAATCACTATCTTCGACGTGATTCCGAAGGACGCCATCGGCGTGGAGAATCCTCCCTTCAATCCGATCGCCCGGGATGTCGGTCGCCGTCTCATTCTTACCGGCGCTCTCGACGAACGCTACGAGCAGATCACGGGAGTACTCGTAGAACAGCTCTCGGGGCTCACCGACACCCTCAGCACTGTCCGTGGGCCCTTCAACCTTCGAGCGGACGGAAAACTGCGGCCAGAAAGTGCAACCGTTGTCGATTTTGAACCTCAGAGCCCTGTGCACGTCCCCGTCTGGGAATTTCCCCCCGACATCGACGACCTCGAATGTGGCGAACTTGGCCACGGCAGTCGCTACGGTACCGACGCTACAGTTCCTGGGGGCGACGCCAGCTCGTGCGCCCAATGTGTAGGCCTCGGACCTCACTGCACATCGACTCCGGCAGTGGCCTGCGCAAAGGCCCTTCTCGCGGCCGGCGCAAACCTACCCACGGAGATCCCAGGCAACGCCCCGGGAACGATCCAGCCCCCCGCTTCTGCCGCGTGGGGCACCTGCGTGAGCACGGCGCCTCCCGTCTACTCGGCAGATGGCACAACCTGCCTCGACCGTGCCGCTGTCCGTTGCGCTGGCCGTCTCATGCGTCATGCCCTCGTTCTCGACGGAGGGTCCAGCGAAGACCACCTGGTTGCTTACCTCGACCAGGTCGCAACCGAAGCAGAAATGGGTGCCGCCGTCGGCACTGAAATGCTCATCCGATCGATGTTTGCCTATAAAGAGGCAACTGGTGCCGCTGTGTGGCTGACTGAACGAGACCGCCTCGCCGAGGCGCAGGCACTGCTTCAACGACCGCTCCGGGTCATGTATGCGCCTGGATTTCACCATGTCATGAGCGGGCTCGGAAAACCCGTCATCAAAAACCAACGTTTCGGTGAAGATATCCAGCGAGTCCTGGATGTGGGATCTCGATCCGCAGAAACATCGGTCGCACAGCTTCGTCTCGCACAGAGGACTCTGCCCGGGGATCCCCCGAGGGTGTTCGCGCGCGCATCAGCTACGTCGCAGCATGGGGGCACCTGCAAGCCGTGCTCATGCACAACCTCGTCGATCGCTTCGATATCCCGCCAACCTATGCCCAACTCGCGGTGATCTCCCCGTCGAATTCACGGCTGGCATCGATGGTGACTCAACTCGGCGATGACAAGAATCCCTTCGGATTCTCCCCGCACTACGTCCCGCTAAAACTCGCTTCGAGCGCGAGCGAGGGGCAGTTTACATCCAATTTCGAAATCGTCCGCGCCGACGCCGACGTACAGGTTGATTTCTACCGCGCAAAATTGGATGAGGCGGAGCAGGCGCTAGCGTCATTCGATGAGAATGAATTCAGCATCGTAAACCAAACAAATCAGGTTCAGTCCAACTACAACGAGCAGCTGATCCGGCTGTGTGGACAGACATTGACCGGTGCCCCGAACTCCGTCGGATGCGGTGAGGAAACAGGTGAAGTTCGTGAGTTGATATTGGCCATCGACGTCGCCCGCTCGCGGATTGCCCAGGCCAAGACCGACCTCGTGAACAATCAACAGTCCGTCCTCAACGAACAAGACCGAGTCAAGGAGCTGATCGCCAACGCCCAAGATCTCGAGGTCTCGGTTGGCCTTTTGAACTCGGAAATATTTACGATTATCGACGACCTCTCCGACGACGTTTCGGTCATTGAAGCGCAACAACTTGAATCTGAATGTGCGCATGGCTACGAGACCGCTGCGATCGATGCCGTGGTGATCGCTGCCGAAACGGTCTCCGACGTGGCCGCTGCCGCTGGAGAGACCCCCTTCCCCAATGTCTCTGGAGCGATCGCCGCTGGCGTGGTCGGAGCGATCTCGATCGGCGCGGAGTTTGGCAAGGCGGCACTCGACTGCGCGGAAGCCAAGGAGCAAGCCGGCTGGGACGATGAGATCGGAAACCTCGAACGTTCTGCAAAGCAGGATATTCTCATCATCGATCAATCGGTCGACACCGCCATTCGAGCGAGCGAGATCCACGAAGAGGTCGTCAACAGTCGCTATTTGGTCAAAACCATGTTGCTAAGCAGTATCAGTCTGGCGCAGGACGTCGAGGAAGCGGTGCTTGAGGCCCAGCTCTCGGCAGCGAGGCTCGACACCTCGATCACCGAAGTACACAGCTTGGTCGCTAGCCGTGACCGCGCGTTGGCCATCCTCGACACCGACCCCGACAATCCCTTCACCAACGCGCGATTTCTCCGAACACGTCTGGAGCTCGGACAGCACCTCCAACGGTGGCGAGACCTCGCTTTACGCGCATCCTACAAGGCAGGACGCGCGCTGGAGTACGAACTCAATCGAGATTTACCGCTGCTGGAAGCCGAGCTCTATCCGGCACGCAGTGAAGGCGAAGTCGACGCGTTCTTGATGTGTCTCGCTACGATTTCAGATCAATACCAAGAAGATTTTTCCGACATCGGATCACAACGACTCGTGACCGAGATCAGCCTGCGTGAGCAAATTTTTGGATTTGCGAACACCCTGACCGATGCGGCCACCGGGAAGGCCATTTTGCCCACCGAACAGTTTCGCAGCCTCATCTTGAGCCCCGACAGCATCAACCGACACGGGGGTCTTGAGTTGAGCTTCGCGCTGCCCATCGCGGGCTCAACGATCTTTGCCCAGACCCAGTGCGACGACCGAATCGAAGCGATCGAGATTCGTATTGTTGGAGACACCCTGGGTGATGATGAGTTTGGTGCTCGTATTTACCGATTCGGAACCAGCTCGCTCAAGCGCTGCGACTCCGTGAATATGAGCGTCAGCCAATCATTGATGAGCTACCAGCTTGACCCCGAAGTCGTCGGAATCCAGGGCGTTACAGGCGAATGGTCCGAAGATGACGCGGGCAAGAACTACGGCTACGCTGGCTGGCCCGTTGCGGGCGACCAGTGGATTCTCGAAATTCCCAACGGCGCACAGGATCCGCGTAATGCGGATTTCGACTTTCGCAACATTGACGATATTCAGCTTCGTGTCACCCATCGAGCCGGCACCGTCTCGCTCGGCGACGGTTTCTCGGCCGTGTGTGGGTAGCCACGAACCCAACCACCGCCTGCATGGACGTCGCGGCCTCAATCGGTGAATATCGCACCCATGTCGCGTTTGCGATTTCCATCGCGCCTCCTGAGCAATGTCTCAGGCCTGGCGCTTGCCCTACCGCTGCTCCTTGGACCGGCTGCGGGCTGCTCTGCCGGCGTTGCCCCTCACGACTCTCCACAAAGGGTTGAGGCGGCCACCCACGCGAGCGAACGCTCCGAGGTAGCGAGCGCGAACGCGGTGACCGTGTCAAGGCCTCCTGAGGCCCTTCCGCCCGACAACGACTCCGACCAGGCCGGAAAAAATGTGGACGCCGGTGGTCCTTGGCAACCACGCGACGAAGACAGAAAAGATCCACACCGGGCTCTAGAGCACCCTGAACGGCTCTCACACTTCTACAATACCTTGGCCGCCGTCGACGACGGCCAACGCACGATCGCCCGGGTGGTCCACATGGGGGCTTCGATGATTGGCGCCGACGATCTTCCGGCGGTGCTTCGAGAGCGTTTTCAAACTCGCTTCGGCGACGGCGGGGCGGGTCTGGTTCTTATGCAGCGGTACATGCCGAACTACCTCCATCGTTGGGTCAACCTTCGAGCTGAGGGATGGGAGCACTGCTACATCGCCTATTTGTGTATGAAGGACGGACGTTACGGTCTCGGTGGCACCACTTTCTGGTCGAAGGGCGGAGCCACAACGACGATTTCCACACGAAAGAAGGAGCTGGGCCACGACGTGTCGATCTTCGAACTTTGGTACCTGGCTCGACCTGGTGGAGGCCGACTCCATATTCAGATCGATGGTGGAAAACGCACGGTCGTTGATACCCGTGCAGATCACCTGGAGGATCGCTATCAACGCTTCGAAGTCGAATCTGGACCCCATCGAATCCAGGTACGGGCTGCGGGGCACGGGAGCGCACGAACCTATGGAGTCCTCCTCGAGACCGACGGTCCTGGGGTCGTCTGGGATCAGTTCAGCAAACTCGGTGTCTTCACCAAACGAGTTCTCGCGTGGAATGCCGAGCATCTCGCCGGCCAAATTGCCCACCGCAATCCCAATTTGCTCGTCTTCACCTACGGGGGCAACGACACCCGTAGGGTGGCCAACGGAAAACTCACCAAAGCCGGCTACGTGAAGGAGTTTGCCGCTGTGATCGCACACATCCGTCAGGGAAAACCCGAGGCCTCTTGCTTGGTGACCTCGATGACCGACCGAGGAAAATCCCTCAATTTCGACATTACTCCCAAACACGTGGAGACCATCGTCGAGGCCCAGCGTCAGGCTGCGGACATCTCAGGTTGCGCGTTTTTCGACACCTACGCTGCCATGGGTGGGGGCGGAAGTCTCAAGAAGTGGAAAGACGCCCGTCCACCCCTGGCTGCCAAGGACCTAAAGCACCTCAATCATCGCGGGCGAGTGAAACTTGGTGGCTGGATCTACGACGCGCTCGTCGCAGGCTACGTGGCGCATCGACGTACTCCACGCGGCTCAAAGCACCTGGGTGATCGCTTCGGCGATCGTTGACACAGGGCCGTCGCAAGACACCCACAATCCCAGCTCGGGCTTTTCGCCTCCGATGGCAATGACCGCCAGTCGAAAGGGGGCGACGGCCTCGCGCGCCCGTGCGACCTCGATCTCTGACATGGATACTCCACAGACACAGGAGATCCCTGCCGCGTTGAGGGTCTGTGCCGCGTGGATGCAATGACGAACCCCGAAATCCACCGCGCCTGGATTCGCCTCCCCCTGGTCAGTCCCCAAACCGATCGCCCAGCCGCGGCCAAACAACAGCCGCTCCAATTCCCGCGCGATCGGTAAAATTTTTATGCCAGGCGCGCTCGTGAACACGATGGATAGCGGCACTCTTCCGTAACGTTGCGCCCGAGCGCCCGCGGCCACCCCACTACAATCCGAAGGTCTCGAAACTGTGCGGGCACCATGTTCAACGACCTCCGTCGCCGCTCGCCGCCGCAAAATCATCCCCGCGCCGATCGTCAAGTTGTTCATGCGATCTACGATCACGAAGGTACCTGTCCCACGATTGGTCTGGTAGGCGTCCACCACCACAGGACGGGCCATCGTCAGCCGGCAACGACCGATCTCATTGAGTTGAAGCTCGTTGCATTCCCTTCGCCTCAAGGTGTTCACATCGACGCAATAGCGAATCTCGCTCACCGCGCCCACCACTGCGGCGCCGCCAAAGCGAATCACGTAGTCATGGTTTTCTTGCAGGGCCACATCCCCCATCCAGACCACCATGGCATCGAACTCTTCTGTCACCTCCGGAATATTTCCGGGGTGAACCAACATATCGCCACGGCCAACATCAATCTCGTCTTCAAGCACCAAGGTCACCGCCAGAGGCGGGTACGCTCGATCGAGGTCTCCATCCTGAGTGACGATTCTCTTAATTCGGGAAGTTTTTCGCGACGGCAACGCCATGACCGCGTTCCCTGGCCTCAGAACGCCCGAAGAGACGGTACCGCATATGCCACGAAAGCTGCCGTGCGGGCGATTGATCCACTGCACCGGAAAGCGCATGTCGACCAGATTTCGGTCGGCACTGATTTGCACGTTCTCGATATAGTCCATAAACGGTACGCCGCGATACCAAGGCATTCGCTCCGACGCATCAACAACGTTGTCGCCCTCAAGCGCCGACATCGGAATGAAGTGCAGATCCGGTATGTCCAAGCGCGCCACAAAATCGTTGTACTCGCGTTTGATCGACTCGAAGTGCGACTCGTTCCAGTTCACAAGATCCATCTTGTTCACTGCGATCACCACATGGCGAATGCCGAGCAAGGACACGAGGAAGGAATGACGCCGAGTCTGAACCGTAATGCCTTTGCTCGCGTCGATCAAAATCACGGCAAGATCTGCCGTCGATGCTCCCGTGACCATGTTGCGCGTGTATTGCTCGTGACCCGGCGTATCCGCGATTATAAATTTTCTCTTGGCAGTCGAGAAATACCGGTAGGCCACGTCGATGGTGATGCCCTGTTCACGCTCGGCTTTCAGGCCATCGGTCAGCAGTGCAAGATCAAGGGATTCGCCTGCGGATCCCATGCGAGCGCTGTCGCGGTGAATGCTCGCTAGTTGATCCTCGTAGATCATCTTGCTGTCGTGCAGCAAACGTCCGATCAACGTGCTCTTGCCATCGTCGACGCTCCCGCAGGTGAGCAGACGCAGCAGGTCTTTTCGCTCGTGCTGTGCAAGATAGGCGTCGATGTCCCGCTCAATTAGCTCAGAACGATGACTCACTAGAAGTACCCCTCTCGTTTTTTCTCTTCCATCGATCCTGATTGGTCATAGTCGATCACACGGCCCTGTCGCTCCGAATGGGTCGCCAACAACATCTCTTGGATAATTTCTGGCAATGTCGTCGCCTCGGACTCAATCGCCCCTGTGAGAGGATAGCAACCGAGAGTCCTAAAACGTACTGACCGCATCATCGGTGTCTCGCCGGGCTCGAGCCTCAGTCGGTCATCGTCCACCATGATGAGATTCCCTTGACGTTCGACCACGGGCCGCACCGCAGCGCGATAGAGAGGAACAATTGGAATCGCCTCCAGATGGATGTATTGCCAAACATCCAACTCTGTCCAATTCGATAGCGGAAACACCCGGATACTCTCCCCGGGGTCGATCGCGCCGTTGTAGATATTCCAAAGTTCCGGACGTTGGTTTTTCGGGTCCCACTGGTGCCGGCGATCTCGAAACGAAAATATCCGTTCTTTGGCCCTCGATTTTTCTTCGTCGCGTCGCGCCCCACCAAATGCGGCGTCGTATTTTCCAGCATCGAGCGCCTGTCGCAGCGCCACAGTCTTCATCTGATAGGTGTATTTTTGACTGCCGTGGTCGAAGGGATTGATCCCCGCGGCGAAGGCCTCGTGGTTTGTATGCACCTGCAGGTCGAGATTATGACGTGCAACGAACTCATCGCGAAACCGAATCATCTCTCGAAATTTCCACCGGGTATCAACATGCAAGAGTGAGAACGGCAATGGCGCAGGAAAGAACGCCTTCTGGGCGAGATGCACCATCACCGACGAGTCCTTGCCGATCGAATAGAGCATCACCGGATTCTCAAATTGCGCAACGGTCTCGCGGAGAATGAAGATGCTCTCAGCTTCTAGCTGCTGCAAATGAGTATAGCTGTACTCGCTCATGCGCTTCGGCCCTTTCGACCCAAGATTCCGGCCCCATCGAGCTGAGCCATCACGTCGGCAACACTGCACTCGAGAGACTCGGTGGTCTGCACGACGAGCTCAGGCCTCTTCGGAATTTCGTAGGGTGCCGAAATTCCCGTAAACTCTGGGATCTGGCCGTCACGCGCCTTTTTGTAGAGACCCTTCGGATCGCGCGCTTCGCAGATATCCAAGGCGGTGGCCACATGGATCAACGAAAAACGCTCTTTCCCTATGCGCATCCGAGCCGACTCTCGATCCGCCTCGTAGGGAGAAATCGCCGCGACGAGCACGATCAAGCCCGAGAGCGTCAACACCCGCGAAAGCTCGGTGACACGACGAATGTTTTCGGCGCGATCTTCACGCGAGAAGCCCAAATCACAGTTCAAGCCGTCGCGTACGACATCGCCATCGACACGCGCAGTCAGCACCCCGCGCCGATGAATCTCAGCCTCGACCGCGCACACAAGCGTCGTCTTTCCAGAGCCGGAGAGACCCGTAAACCACAGCACATGACCATACTGGCCCAGGAGAGCCTCGCGGTCTTCGCGTTGAACGGGAGCGGATGGGGCAACTCGGTCCTCGGTCATGATGCGGGTCCCTCGTAGCACGACTCGCCTCTGGGCCTCGAATTGCACTCGTGGATTCTCCACGGTGCGTGCAGTCGGCCAGACAGGGACGATTCCTGCGCCCCGCCTACTCGTAGAGTAGACCAAGCGGATCTAGAGCCTCCTGAAGCTTCTTGTCCACCGCACATCCATACACCGGAAGTGGCAGGGAAGGCATCGACCGCGATTCCACCAGCACGTGAGACAGAATTTTTTGATCCAGGGGACGAACTGCGGCGGGGAAACGATAGTAGCCCCCGACATAGAGCAGGGACCCGTCGGAGTCGACCGCGATCAGGACGGGCGCCGACTCTATCGAGAAATCCTGCACCAATTTGTCCTGCGACGTCATGTGCAACTCGAAGCCCGCAGCTTCAAGGCCAAGAAGATCCTCGTGTCCACGACCCACAAAGAGAATGACCTCGCGTACCCATGGCAAAGCGCTCCTCTCCATAAGATGATCCATGAGACTGTCCGTGCATGAACAGTTCTCATAAATCACGTGTACGGCCATGGCCCGTCCTCCAGATCGGAGCGTCGCCAGCGAACGACGCAGGCGATCAAGATCGCTCGGCGGAGGCATAGATACAATATGGCCGGCCATCAGCAACGACGTGACGAGCAAGATCGATGGCACCCAAAGGACCAAAAACGACTTGCCTCTCCAGCCTCTCCAGCCTCTCCAGCCTCTCATCGACCTCGCCCCCCCAGCGCGCGGACTCGGAAACGATGTTCTTGACGCGCTCCATTGTCGAATCTGAGCGTAAAGGTGACCTCCTCACCTTCGCTAAGCGCCTCCCGCCTTCCCGAAAGCATGAGATGCATACCGCCCGGAGCGAAGATTCGCTCGGACCACGATGGAATCTGAAGGCTCTCGACCGCCACCATCCGTACGGTCTCGTCGACACCTCGGCCAACATGTTCGTTGCGGTGCACATCAATTTTGTCGAACGCATCACTCTGAACCGAGATCAATTTTCGATCATCCGACGAATTATTTCTCACCGTCATGAAGGCCGCGACAGGAGAATCTCCATTTGGAGGAAGCAGGCTCCAGGGGTCCACAACCGCAATTGTCCCGCTCTCGCTCGAATTCCCCGAATCCCGAATCCCCTCGATCCCCTCACGAATCATGGCGGGACTCGTTGGGCGTGGAATGTGGCCCCGTAGCCGTCCTTGCGGATCAATCACAAAAAGCGCTGTTGAGTGCTCTACACCGTAGTTCCCCCCGGCTCTGGGCGGTTCGAAGCGATAGCTTCCACCCACCGAAGCGACCAACCGATCAATCTCTTGGCTTTCCCCGTCAGTCCGACAAATTTGGGACTAAAATGATGAACAAAACTGGCCAGATGTCGACCCGAGTCTCGTTTTGGGTCGACTGCGAGAAAGATGATCTGAGGCGGTACGCCTTTCGGTCCAATACCCAGCTTGTCATGCTTGAGTGCCAGGCTCGCTAACGTCGACGGACAAACATCGGGGCAATGGGTGTAGCCAAGAAAAAGCAAGCTCCACTGCCCTCGAATATGCGTCTGATTGAACGCAAACCCATGCTGATCGCGAAGATCAAAGGGCCCTATCTCCTGGGGTGATGACAGCGGGATATACGATCGCTTCATTGCGGTGAGCATCCGCTCGCCGTCCGCTTCCTGCTCTTCCGAAAGTGAACTTTGCCCCCCACAGCTTACGCCCAGCAATGGAACAAACACAGCCGAAGCAAACATGACCCCCGCGAGAAGAACTAACGGAAGACGTGGGCTCGAATCCATTCAACTTCGACTTAAGACAGGAAGCCCGCTCGACAAGCATTTTGTCCCCTTTCGGACACCCCCATAAAGGATCATGTTTCACTTTCGAACTTCATCGCCGCCCCCCCCCCCAGTCGAATGTTGAGTGGAACGGTGTCTACGACCGCGTCATGGCTCCGCGATGGAAATTCTCAAAAAAATATTCAGTTCGGTTGTCCTCCCACCTGAGGTCACAGGTTTCGAAACGACCTATCTGCAAAGGATGAGCAAGATCTCAATGATCTTCTTTGTTCTCCACCTTCCCGCATTCATTGCACTCGCATATTTCAACGGCACCGGCCCCCTGCTCGCCATCGGCCTCACCGCCACGGTGTTGTTGGGCCCTGTAGTGGTATACAAAGTCCTCCAGAACCCGCGGTATGTTAGTATGGTGTGCGGTTTCACGTCGATGGTGATGGGCGCGCTGCTGGTTCATTTTGGCCAGGGGCCCGTCCAGATCGAGATGCACTTCTATTTCTTTGCGATGCTCGCCATGCTCGCATTGTACGGGAACCCCGCCGTCATTGTGACCGCGGCCGCGACCGTCGCGGTCCACCACTTCGCATTTTGGATGTATCTTCCGGCGAGCGTATTCAATTATGACGCGCCTCTTTGGGTCGTACTTGTGCATGCAGGGTTTGTCGTCGTGGAGTCTGCTGGAACATGTTTTATCGCCCGAAGTTTCTTCGACAACGTGATCGGTCTCGAAAAAATTGTCCGCGCGCGCACCAACGAACTCGACGATCGAAATCGAGGTATGAGGATGGTCCTCAACAATGTCCGGCAGGGCTTCATGACTGTAAACCGTGATGGCGAGCTTCTCTCGGAGCATTCTTCCATTGTCGAACAATGGTTTGGAGTGCCCGCGGAGGCACAAACTTTCGCTCAGTTCATGAAAGAAAAGGCGGAATATTTTTCCGATTCGTTCGCCCAGGGATGGGAACAAATGATGGATGCATTGCTCCCCCTGGACCTGTGCCTCGATCAAATGCCGAAGAACTTCGAGATCGACGGGCTTGAATTCCGTATCGACTATCGACCCATTTTCTCTGGCCAGTCATCCGCGACCAACGACGCCGATGAGATCAAGGGGGTGCTGCTCGTTGTGACCGACGTCACCGAGGCAAGGGGGCGTGAGCGCCTAGAGTCCGAACAGCGCGAGACCTTCAAGATTCTCGATCGAATCGTCTCGGACCGAGTCGGTTTTGTCGAGTATTTTAGCGAAGCTGAGGACCTCGTGACAAGTATTGTTGAGAAACATATCGACAATCTCTCAACGTTAAAGCGAGCGTTTCATACCCTCAAGGGCAACTCCATGATCTTCGGCGTGCAGACCATGGCTGATATCTGTCACGAGATCGAGGCCCACATCGTTGAGTTCGATTCACACCCGAGCGATGCGATCCTCCAGCGACTGAACTCCCGATGGTCGAGACTTCATGGCAGCCTTGATCGCCTCATCGGCGACAGTCATCAGGGAAGAATCGAAATTGAGGAAGCCCAGTTTCAGGAGCTCCTTGAGGCTGCGCTCAACCATGAAAGCTACGATCGAATCGCCGAAATGATCGCGGACATCAGGCTCGAACCCACCGAAGCGCGACTGCGTCGAGTCGCAGAGCAGGCCCGCCGTATCGGCAACCGTCTAGGAAAGGGTGAAATCGACATCAACATCGATCACTCCATGCTGCGCTTGGATCCCGAATCTTGGGCGGGTTTTTGGTCGGCGTTTGTCCACGTCGTGCGCAATGCGGTCGATCATGGACTCGAGATGCCCAACGAGCGCCGACGGCTGGGGAAGAAAGATTCATCGACCTTGCGACTGAAGACCTACGTCCAAAACGAGGACTTCGTGATCGAAATTCAAGATGATGGCCGAGGGATCGACTGGGGCATGGTTCGAGAGCGGGCCAAATCTCTGGGCATCGGGTTTTCGAGTCGGGAGGAACTCACAAAGGCTCTCTTCGCGGACGGCCTGAGCACAAAAAAGGAGGTGACCGAGCTCTCTGGGCATGGCGTCGGCCTGGCTGCGGTGAGGGAAGCTTGCGAGGCGAAGGGCGGTTCAGTCCTGGTCGATAGCGAACGAGGCAAAGGAACCACAATCGCCTTTCGTTTCCCGGTGACCGCGATGCATGCCTCTGCCAGAGAGATGTCGGCAGCGGCCTAGTTCTGGCCCGGTTCTGGCCCGGTTCTCCCACATGGTTGCTCCGTGCATCACCTCTGTCCACGCATCCCCTACGCCCCTCTCGGCACGTGAGGGGCGCTACAAGACAATGCAGTAATAGAGCGCCGGATAGACCGGCAACCATGCGAGCACAAAACGATTGAGTCCGAACATGTAAAATACGCCGAGATGAAAAGTGACCGCCGCGGATATCCATGGCACGCACAGAGACGGAAACAGCAACATGAGCGGGAAAAGACATTCAAAGATCAGCACAAACCAAGAGAGGGCAAAAACCGCGCTGACATTTGTCAGCACAAACAATGCTCCGGCACGCCCCGGGTGCCGAAGATCCCCACGATCCAAAGCGATCCCGGGGGTCCTCAAAAAAAGCGCCAGCGCTCGTCCGCTTCGCCACTCAGGGTTTCGAAGCTTGACGATGCCCGCGACGAAATACGAGCACACCCCTTGAATGGCGATGTACCAAAGACAGGCCCTGACCAAGACGGCGCTGTCCGTGTTCACGGAGGCGACCGCGAGCGCGATCAATACCAACAAGATCATGCCGTCGCTGCCACCATTGAAAACACCACGCCAGCGAATCGCTATTAGCGCCGTGCAGACAACGAGTGTTCCTTGCAACGCCGGATGAAAAACGAAGAGAGCCCCGAGCGCGCAAAGAAGACGAGCTGCGAGAATCCACGTGAATCGTCCCCCACCCAAAGCCAGATCCAGCCCCGCCAGCACCACACGAGGCCCACTCCGATGGTCGGCCCGCAACAAAGACCAACGCCAGGCGGGATCTCGGCCATGCCGCACATGCAGATGTAGATCTTCGACGCTATGCACGGCGACAGCGAGCGCGCTCAATCGGGCCACGGAGCTGAGCGCCACAGAGAGTTCAACAGGCACGAGGCACCGTGCCTGAGTGCATACGACTCGTGGAGCCCGACCCTTCAAGGACGAGTTCCGGATGTTCCGACTCCGCCGTCGGTGGAGCCCGCAGGCGATAGACCGGCGACAGCAGCATATCGCCCTTGGGAACGCCTCCTTCCTGCAACTGAATCTTAAACTGGACGCGGAGCCCCCTCGGTACGTACGGGCTAAAATTTTGCGCGACTAGACCTTCAACCTGGCGATAGGAAACGGACGTGAGCAGCTCCAGCTCGCCGGCGACCCCAGTCTCGGCATGCACGTGTAGCTCCTGGGCCAAGCGCTCAACAGCACCGCTACAGACCAAAAAATAGTTGCCCTCGGCATTTGCGAGCAAGCCGCCAAGAGGCATCGACGGCCGCCGCAATCCCGGTATCCAAGCGCCCCAGTGTTCGCTCGCGTCCATGACACGAGTCATGAGCCGTGGGACAGCGCCAATGCTGTCGAAAAACCTCCACGAGGGCAGAAAAACCCGCACTAGGCGTGACACCCCAGGTGGAAGCTCGCGCTTTGCCACGAGCGCCATCGCGGCAACCACAAACAAGAAAGCCGCCCAGATCGGGTCCCATGGGTCCGACGAGTCGAGGAAAGCGAAGAGCATACCTCACAGGTGCATAGGGCCCGCGACCGGGCCGTGCACCGCGCGATGGCGAGCCCCTAAGAGGGGCGGAACTACAGAACGAAATATTTTGTTCCGCGCGCGACGCCTTCGTAGCCGAGGCGACTCGACTCCAACAGCCGCGCTGTGGACTTGCGACACTGATCTCCGTTGCCGCCGCAGGCGCTACGAATCTGATTCGCCGACACTCGGCCGCCGTTCTCCTGGACAAAGCTAAAGACAGCATCGTCGTACGCCGTACGACCTTCCTCGGTGCGAGTGTTCACGGACTCCGAGTCCGCGTCGTCGCGCTTGGCGGGCCGACCCATCTTTGCGCTGCTCTTCGGGGATGAAACTGCAGCCTTGACGCTGGCACTCTTCACGGGCCGGTTCCCGGCGGAAGTATCGACCTTGCGCTCGACAAGCATAAAGAGAAGCTCCTCAGGATCGATGCTGAGCCGCTTACAAAACTGTTCCACGGTCATCGCGCGAAAATTCGACATGCGGCCATGTATCAAGTCCGCATGGGCTTGGCAACGTCCCACACCGTAAAAGAGTCGGGGCCGGCAAACGCGGACCTCGGTGGAGAGCCTGCTACAGTACGGCACGATGAGCGCGATCTTCGCCCCGCTGTGGAAACAGCTGCGGGACAACAACAAGATCGGATCGATCGCGCTGGCGTTGCTGTTCACCTACGCCTTTTTTGTGGGCCCGGCGGCCTGGAATCAAAACTCGCGACTCGCACTCACACGCGCGCTCGTCGAACGAGGCAGCACAAACATCGACCCCAACCACCACACAACTGGCGATAAAAGTTGGAGATCGCTTCGCGGTGCATCGGTACGCGATCCTGGAATCGACCCCAAAGTTACACCAGGACACTTCTATAGCGACAAGGCCCCCGGGGTCTCGCTTATGGCCGCGGTGCCCTACGGTTTCTTCTACGGCTTCAAAAAACTCACGGGTGGCCAACTTCCTGACGCGGAGGTTCGACCTCTCGACCCGCTCGATATTGCGGCCGATCGGCGACCGGAACCCGACGCGATGCAGGCCGGCGATGTCCTCGTCTACAACCCCAGCCACCGGGTGGCGCTGTACCTGTCTAAGCTATTCACCTCGGTCCTCCTCTCGATGTTGGGCCTCGGCGCCCTCTACCTGGTGGTTCTGCGCCATCTTTGTGAGCGCTTGCCCGTCGATCTCTGCCGAAGCCGCGCACTTCAAGTCTCGCTAATTTATGGGCTCGCCACCCCCGCCCTCGCCTACGGCACATCGTTCTACGGACATCAGCCATGCGCAGATCTCCTGCTCATCGCCTTCGCCTTGGTTCTCTTTGACCCCGGCTCAAATCCATCCCGAGAACCCCCAACGCGAGCCCTATTGGCCGGTTTTTTACTCGGCCTCGCGGTTGCGGCTGAGTACCCCGCGGCGATTCCTGTCCTCTGCATGGTCGTCTGGGCTTGGCGGCGGCGTGGCCGACAATTCGCCCTTTGGCTGTGTCTCGGAGGACTCCCGTGGGTGTTCCTGTTGGGCGGCTATCACTCGATCGCCTTTGGCCACCCTTTGCGGACCGGATACGACTTCGTCTATCTCGCGGAATTTTCTGAGGGCATGGCCCTCCACTACGGATTCGGGAAACCGAAACTCGAGGTCCTTATCGCGCTCCTCTTCGGCAGCTACCGGGGGCTCTTCTACGTATCCCCAGTGCTGCTGCTGGCGGCCTGGGGCCTCGGCTGGCAGACCCTCAGGGCAGCACGCGCGCCGCCCACAATCCCGGACAACCACTCAAGCCCGCTGCGGGTCAGCGACTGGTTACTGATCTGCGCCATCGTCGTCTACTACCTGGTGCTCAATGCTGGCTATTACATGTGGGACGGTGGGGCCGCCTTTGGACCAAGGCATATGATCCCCGCGCTCCCCTTCTTGGCGCTTGGGCTCATGGCCGCCCTCGAATACTTTTCGCACGCAACCCTCGCCCTTGCGATCATCAGTGGGGTTCACGCGTTTTTGGGGACGACCGCCGGACCGGAGGCCCCCTCCCATGGCAACCCCGTGTGGGCCTACGGCGTGCCCCAATTCTTATCCACCACCACACCAAGCCCCGGTGCATCGACCACCCTCGGCGAGTTGCTTGGCCTTCCCGGGCCCTTCGCGCTCTTGCCCCTGATCGCTCTCTGGCTGTGGCTCGTACCTCGGTCCTCTCACGCCGCAAAAACGGCAACCCAGACCCGTGAACCTTTGAAGAGTTAATTTCGCGCCCATTGCGCTTTTGCTCGGGGCCTTGCACCTGCTTGGCAATTGGCGAAACTCCTGCGCATGGCAAAATCGCCGATCACGAAGCGCGAAGTCGACTATCCCCGCTGGTACCAAGACGTGGTTCGAGAGGGCGGCCTCGCAGAGCCCGCAAAAGTCGTTAGAGGCTGCATGGTCATCAAGCCCCACGGCTACGCGATCTGGGAAAAGATTCAGCGTGACCTCGATGCCCGGTTCAAAAACACCGGTCACAAAAATGCCTATTTCCCACTGCTCGTTCCGCAGAGTTTCCTCACCAAGGAGGCTGAGCATGTCGAAGGCTTTGCGCCCGAGTTGGCGGTCGTCACCCATGCGGGGGGAGCAAAACTTGAGGAACCTTATGTGATCCGACCGACGAGCGAGACTATCGTCGGTCACTTCTTCTCGAAATGGATCAGCAGCTACCGAGACCTCCCGCTGCTGATCAACCAATGGGCGAACGTCGTCCGGTGGGAACTTCGAACCCGCATGTTCCTGCGTACGACAGAGTTTTTGTGGCAAGAGGGCCACACCGCCCACGCCTCCCACAGCGAAGCCCGGGTCGAGGTCTTGAAAATGCTCGATGTCTACAGCGACTTCTGTGAGCAAGTCCTTGCAATGCCGGTCGTGCGCGGCATCAAGACTCAGACCGAAAAATTTGCGGGTGCGGTCGAGAGCTACTGCATCGAAGCGCTCATGCAAGATGGCAAGGCTCTCCAAGCCGGTACGAGCCACGACCTCGGGCAAAATTTTGGGAAGGCCTTCGATGTCACATTCGATAGCGCCGATGGCGAGGTCGACTATGTCTGGCAAACATCGTGGGGCGTGAGCACTCGACTCATTGGCGGCCTCATCATGACCCACTCCGACGATGGCGGCCTCGTTCTTCCACCCCGGGTCGCCCCAGTGCACATCGTCATCGTTCCGATCTTCCGCAAAGACGACGAGAAAGAGCGTGTCATGGCGGCCGCCCACCGAATCAAGGACGCACTCGCCGAGGTCGACATTTCGCCAGCGAAAGCCCGCTACCGAGATTTTCTCGAGGTCGTGATCGACGACCGCGACATGAAGCCAGGCGCAAAATACTACGATTGGGAACAAAAGGGGGTCCCCGTGCGAATCGAGCTCGGACCCAGAGACCTGGACAAGGGCCAAGTTTGCGCAAAAATGCGCGTCGCCACCGCCGCCGGATCCGGCAAGGAATTCATCCCTGAGCAGGAATTCATCTCCGGGGTGCGAGATCGTCTCCTCAAGTATCAAGACGAACTCCTTCGCCTCGCCCGCGAACGACTCGACAGCAGCCAGGTCGAGATCGACACCTGGCAAGATTTCGAGCGCCATTTCGAGGGCGATGCCAGCACATTCGCGTGGTGTCACTGGGACGGCACGGCTGAAACTGAGGCGGCGATCAAAGAAAAAACCAAGGTTACGATCCGCTGCATACCCCTCGATGGCCAGGGCCCCGCTCCCGAGCCGGGCCTATGTATCTTCACGGGTAAGCCCTCCTCCAGGCGTGTACTCATGGCCAAGTCTTACTAGCCCGCTCGCAAGATCCAGCTCTAAAACGGCGTCGAAAGTGCTCAACGATCCGATCCCACCGTCGCTACGCGAGGGCTTGCATGCCGATCTGGACCCGGTGCTCGCGGGCGCGATCACGGCCGCCCGAGACAGTCTCGAAGCCCTCCGAGTCCAGCTCGCAGCCCAAGAACACCACGAGGATTTCGAGACCGAAGCCCTGCAGCTGGCGCGGCACGGACTCGAGCACTTGATCTTCGGCCGCTGGGATGAAGCTCGAGCGATGGCGGAGGCCGCGCTCGAACTCGATGAGATCGATGGCACAGGCGACCGCTGGCGAGACTACAGCCTGCTCGTCGAAGAAGCATGCGCAACCGGCGAGTCTCCCACCTAAGCGCGCCCCGCTTCAACAAGCGCCCGGCACAAGAAAGCCCGCTCTCGGGCGGGCTTTCTTGTGCCGGAACATCCTGTTTGGCTACGAGTGTCTTGCTTGTGGTTCGAGGCCTACTCGAGGTCGTAAGCTTTGAGTTTACGGTAGAGGGTCGTTTTACCGATGTGCAGCAATCGGGCGGCTTTGCGCTTGTTTCCACGCGCGTAGTGCAGCGCGCGACGGATCGCTTGTTTCTCGGCTTCCTCAAGACACAGCTGCCGTTCTGGCGACTCCGCACGAACCTGGTGTGCATCGCGCACACGCAGAGTCGAGGGTAGGTCACGCAGCTCGATCTGCTCTGTCGCGCCGTTTGAGATCGCCTGCTTGATCACGATCTCGAGTTCGGTGACGTTTCCTGGCCAGGTGTAGCTGCGCAAACAATCCAAGGCCGCGTCCGAGATGCCTCCGATCGGCCGCCGCGATGGCGTGCTATGGATGATGCGCATCGCCAGCTGTTCAAGATCTTCGATTCGGTCCGCCAAACTGGGCAGGTCGATGCGTACGCCGCTGGCCCATCGAACGATCTGTGGATGCAATCGACGCCGGCCGTCTTCGCTCTCAGGCTTGATCCGTGTGCCCAAGACGATCCGTCCGAGGCCCGTCAGCGCGGGGAGGCGCGATTGTTCCTCCAACGACAGATCTTCCAGGGGACCGAGATAGGTGAAGGCGCCGAGACTCACGAGTCGAGTCTGGGCGGCCACTTTGGCGACCTCAATGTTCGGCACTTCTCCGCCACCAAAGTGGTGAAGAATTTTGGCGACGGTCTCTTTGCCCGTCCCTTTCTCTCCGACCATGAGGACGGGTAGATTGGTGCGCACAGCCCTGTGAATCATCGCTTGAACACGCCTGGCCGCGGGAGAGTGGCCTAGGTACATGGGTGCAGGCGTCTTGAGCCTGGCTTCAGCAATCGATTCGGGAAAGGGCTGCATCAGATCAGCAACTTTCATTGTATTGTCGTTCATTGGATGCTCCTCGGCAGGGATTCGTTCCGGCCATCGACTCCGTAAGTGGACTCTGGCCGGAGTCCACCGTTCGGAAACGCCCATCCTGAGCCGAAATGAACGGATCCCGACATGCGCCCGACCCGATCCCCTGCACCCCCCTCAAGTTGCCGTCTCAAATGGCGATGGGGGGGCCATGATTTGGCCTCTTCCGAGCCCTCAAGACCTCGGGCCCGTCACCCTCGGAATCCGTGCGCAATGGCGGCTGCAAGCGCCCGCGGGGCAGCTTCCCGTGTTCGTCGAGATCCTCAGTTGGAACCCACGCTGGTTGTTGGGCGTTCTTCACGGGAGAGCGCTCGCATCACGAACCCCTGACGCCAAAAGTTTTTTTTCAGTTTTTCAGCATGAAGCCCAACGACTCTTGGGGTGCGATTTTTCTAGTTGGCCGACGATTTCTGACTACGGGGTCGGCGTTCTACCTTTGAACAGCCGCTCTGTGGAGCTTCCCTCCATCGCTCCAGGTCAGTCTCTCCTGCTGTCGCAGGCCCTCGCTAGCACCGATCTTACGGTTCGCAGCTGCGCGACGGTCTTGTTAGCATGCGCCTTCGGCGATCGAGACTCCGCTACGAGAGCAGAGGGCCTCCCCGGCGAGCAGCGCCTCCGTCTTTGTGGACTCGCGCTCCCTGAGGGCCTCCGCGCCCGCTGGGATGCCGAACTCGGGCTCGAACCGCTCGAAGCTGTCGCTCCGGCGGGCGTACTCGCAGCGACCCAATTGATGTTGGCGGCGTATACACCGACGGCCCTTGCGGCCCCCCCGACCATGCCCCCGGCCAATCAACAAAATAGTGTGAACGGGCTGTGTGATGCCGTCGGGGCCGATGCCGTCCTCGATCTGCTCCTGAGCGCCGCAACCATTCGAGCATGCCTCGCTAGAGACGAGCCCATGCTTCGCGCAGCGTAAATCCATGCCGCTCCTGAGCGGAGATTCGCTACGCCGCTCTCGCGCTTGTCCTGTGATCAAGGCCATGCGAAATCATCGCCATGTCGCACACCATCACCGCCCAGGAATCACGGGTCCGCGCCGCCTACGAGCACAGGGACCTGCTCACCGACTCCGCCCACGCTGAAGCGGTGCGTGCGACGATCGAGCAGCTTGACCGTGGCGAGCTCAGAGTCGCCGAGCCCGGCCAGCCTGGGGAGCCATGGATCGTCCATGCCTGGGTCAAACAGGCGATTTTGCTCTATTTTTCGCTGCAAACGATGGAGACATTCGAAGTCGGACCCTACGAGTTCCACGACAAGATCCCACTCAAGACCGGCTACGCTCAAGCCGGAGTACGAGTGGTGCCCCCTGCAGTCGCCCGCTATGGCTCGTTCATTGAACGGGGGGCAGTATTGATGCCGAGCTACGTCAATCTCGGCGCTTGGGTGGGTGGCGGCACCATGGTCGACACATGGGCGACCGTCGGGAGCTGCGCCCAAATCGGTCGTAACGTCCATCTTTCAGGCGGCGTAGGCATCGGCGGAGTCCTTGAGCCCCCGGGGGCAACCCCCGTAATCATTGAAGACGGCAGTTTCATTGGGTCACGCTCCATCGTCGTCGAAGGTGTACATATCGGAAAAGAAGCCGTGCTGGCCGCAAATGTCACGATCACGGCCTCGACGCCCATCATCGACGTCACGGGTCCAGAACCCATCACCCTCAAGGGGCACGTGCCCGCGCGTTCCGTGGTCGTGCCCGGCACTCGAGCCAAACGTTTCCCGAGCGGTGAGTTTCAACTCGCGGCGGCCCTGATCATCGGCCAGCGCAAAGCGAGCACGGACCTGCGCACCAGCCTAAACGATGCCCTGCGCGACTTTTCGGTATCGGTCTAACCTCCACGGAGCGCAGGAATGCGATCATCGCGCTTCGTGGCACTGGGGCACGCCTTTGCTACCCTTGGAGAAGGTGCCTACCCGACTTCACGAGTATAGAGCAACCCGCGCACCACGAAGCCATGGCAGTTTCTGATTCCCTAGCGAAACGTCGATTTGGACAGATGCGACGCCATCGTGGCGGTCGCGGTGGCGTCCGACGCCGACTGCTGCCCAAAAGCGAACGCAAGATGGCCGCCCCCGGTGGTCCGAAAAACCAGCCCTCGGGAGTCGCTCTCTCGGCCACAGGAAACACCGTTGGTTGGGACCTCGACGCGTTTGACGAACCTAGCCCTGCCCCCGCCACAACCGGCAGTTCATTGGCCGCCCAGCTGCTCAGCCTGCTCTCCGAACCCGGCATCACGAGCATTACACTCGCGCGCGCGGCAAAGGTCCTCCACCGACCGCAACAAGACGTCCAAAATTCCCTTGAAGCGCTCGTAAGTGCGGGGGAGCTCGTGCGCAGCGACCCGGGAAGCGGACCGCTCACGCGCTATACGGTCCCACAAGAACGCAAGGCGAAACTCGAGGCGATGTACATTGAGGCGGCCCACGAGCTCGGTGAAGGCACAGCCCTGGCAACGGTGGAGCACGACGACTTTGAAGCGCTTGTGCCCCACCACGAAGACGATGAGCCTCGCTTGCCGGTCACGGCGGGATTGCTCAGCATGTTCTTGCCTGGCACCGGACAGCTACTCAACGGCGACGTGGGACGGGCATCGCTCGTGTTCGCCGTCTGGAGCCTTGCACTGTTAACCAATCTCCCCCCCATTTGGACCTTCGTTTGTCTCTATGCGGGTGCCGAGGCGTTCTTCAGCGCAAAAGTCCGCAGTATGGAGCGTCAACTGGCGCTGGAGTCCGCGTCTGACGACACCCAGCAGACCCACACTGCCTAGTACCCCTGCGAGTTCCCCTCCCCCAACCGGTGCACCGTCTCGCGATCAAACACGCTGTGGAATCACCATCGGCAAATACGGAAGCCCTTCTTCACCCTGATAAAGCCAACGGTAGACCATCCACCGCCCCAACACCGATTGGGTGTATTTCCGTGTCTCATCGAAGGGGATCGATTCGATAAAAAGATCAAAATCCCAATCCCCACGAGCGCTCAGCCAACGATCGACCGCACCCGCCCCAGCATTGTAGCTGGGTATGGCCAACGCCACGCTTCCGTCGCTCCCGCCAAACCTGCGACTCAATCGAGCCAAATAGGCCATACCAAGCCGTAAGTTGATCGCAGGCTGGTGCAAGGATCCGGGCACGAGATCGACGCCGAGCTTCTTGGCCAACCCCTTGGCGGTGGCGGGCATCAGCTGCACAAGTCCTCTTGCCCCCGCCCACGAGACGGCTCCAGGATTAAACCGACTCTCTGTCTGCATGATCGCGTAGGTCAGCAAATCAGGCACCTCTCGCGCGACTTCACCGGGCTCAATAATGTCTAGATAGGGCCGGGGATGGGCGAGCTTCCACAGCTGCTGCTGATCGCCTACCGGAGTCTGGCTACGCCAGGCGCTCCCCATATTGGCGAGGTATTTTTGGGCCTCGGTCCAAAGGCCAGCCCGGTCGAGAATCGCAACTGCGGGCCATCCGGCGACCGCGGCCGCGCGAAGCTCCGCACGGGCTTCGCGGCCGAGTCCGAGCCTCGCCAACAACTTGATACGCTGACCGCTCTCTCCTGCGGGGAGTTCAAGCGATGGTGTGGACTCGCTCGGCCGTTCACGAAGGATAGAGATCCCGGTATTCAGCGCCGCCCGCCCCTGCTCCTTCAGCCGTGAGAGCGCGAGCAAGCTCGGGTACGAAAGCGGACGCACTCGAATTGTTTCAAGAAACTCCAATTGCCCCTCCTCCGCCCGCCCCAGAGCGATCAGGGCACGGCCACGAAAGTAGTGGAGCTTCGCAAGCGAGTCGCCGTGAATGTTTCCGCTAGCGAGACCTTCACTCGCTAGCTGTTCCGCATCCTGGTGGCGCCCTTCTCTGAACGCTTGCAAAAGAAGCCGACGCCGGGCTTCTCCAGCCATGTCGCCGTGCGGATGCCGAGTTAATGACCGCCGCAAGACGAGCCTCGCCTTCTTCCGCTCGTCCGCCTGTTCCCACGCCTCGGCCGCCTTAATGAGGGCATCATCGGCATAGGTGTGCGTTGAAAACGTGTGAGCGAGGCTCTCAAAGGCCTTCGCGGCACCCGAATAGTGTCCCGCTGCGTAGAGACCACGGGCCGCCTGATAGCTGGACTTCACCACGAGATCGGTGGTTCCCGCCTCTGCACAGACCTTCGCCGATCGGGAGAACACTGCACGAGCGTCCGCACGTCGGCGCTGCTTGAACACCGCGCTCCCTTTGGCGTAGAGAGCTCGACAACGCTCACGCGCAGGGATTCCTAGCCTCTTCTTGGCCAGATAGCCATCAACCCCATCGATCGTTGCCTTGTATCGCCGGCGAGCCAAAAGCGCCTCGATCGTCGCCAACTCGCCCTCGATTGCGACCTGCTTGCGCTGCGCCTTGCTGCGCTTCAACACCTTGGAATCCAACAACCCTTGGACCGCGAGCGCTGCCTCGCGACCGTAATCGCTGAGCGGAACTTCTTTCGCCAAGCGCTCAAACAATTCTCCCGCCTCGATCCGGCTCTCGATCTCGTCGCGCTTAACCAGCAACCTGGCCATCTTGATACGAACTTCTTGCCCTTTATGCCCCGAAGCATGGTCCACTAAAAATCGACGATAGAAGGAGATCGCGGCCTTCGGATCTCCCGTACGGGACAAACCATCGGCGCGCACGAGCAAGACTTTCGCGGGCACTCCTGGGCTTGGATCCAGGTCTCGAACCAACGAGAGTGCTCGCTCTGGATCCCCGGCATCGAGACGAGCTTGGGCTTCCATCACACGTAAGCGAGCGTCCAACACTCGCATCGAGGGCGAAGCCCGGCTCTGGGAGAGCCACTCCGCGGCATCTTCAAAATCCCTCGTCTCAATCGCCTCGAGCGCCCGCAGCATCTGCGCTGCAGCCCGATCCGCAGTCGACAGCGACCCCTGGGCGAGCAGCTCATCAAGAGCGGTCCGAGCGCCATCGTGGTCACCACGCTGACGAGCCACCATCGCTCGCAGACCGGGTCCATCGCTAAACCAAAGACCTGCACCTTTCGAGAGCGACTGCGGTTGGCTCGAGTCCTCGTTTCCGCGCCGTGGACCGCGTTCCGCGGCGGCAGGCGCCGTCGACAGCACTGGGGCCGGCTCGCCGCCGCAAGCGACCAGCGCCACCGCACCGCCGAAGATCAGCGCTCGGAGTACCGTCCCTGGAGATTTCGTCCGTCGTCCCTTGGCCATGATCAACTCTTGTGTCGTGGCGTACCGCTACACTAGACGCGTGGGCTCGCTCTCGGGGTCGTAGACTTCGAGCCGGTCGCGTCCATTTCGCTTGGCTACGTAGAGCGCCGCGTCCGTCGCCTCGATCAGGGCGGTTGCGCTTGGCTGCGGGAGAATGGCCAGGTCCGCGACCCCTAGCGAGATCGTCATCGGAAGGCTGTGCTCCCCCACCTCAAAGGGCTTGTCGCGGACGAGTTCCATCACCCGAGAGGCCGCGCGGGATGCCCTCAAGGCGTCAACATCTCGACAAATCAGCACGAATTCTTCTCCCCCATAGCGTGCCAATATGTCTTCAGAACGTATCGTGGCTTGCACACGCTCTGCCAAGGCACGTAGCACCTCATCACCGGCCGGATGGCCGTAGGTGTCGTTGACCTGCTTGAAATGATCGACATCGAAGATCACCAATGAAAGCGGTTTTCCATGGCGGAGCGCAAAGGCGACATCGCTTTCCAAGCGGTTGTTGAAGTAACCACGATTGAAAACTCCTGTCAGTCGATCGCGTAAGGCCGACTCGTAGAGCGAGCGCTGAAAGTCCTCATCGATCTCGTCATGAAAGGTGAACTTGAGCACGCTTGTCGCACCGATCTGAATTTTGTCTCCCTCCGCGAGCGGATGACGCCCGATGCGGTCGCCATTTGCGTAGGTTCCATTGGTGGAACCGGCGTCACTCAAGTAGTACGTCCCCTCTTCGCACTCGACCTTGGCATGGACGCGAGAGATTCCTTCGTCATTGATCCGCACATCGGCGTGGAGTCCACGACCGATCGACGTGCGGCCATCGTTGAGCGGAAACATCTCGCCCATGCGATCGCCCGCGAGGACAATCACGAAGGCACGGGCGTGGGTCTCTCCATGTTTCATATGGGAATGATCCGAATCGTTAAGAAGAACCGTGTCTGTCCCCATCCACACGGATCCTAGGGGGCTCGACCGCTAGGAGGCAAGACTCGACATGTGGCGCTTTTCGCGCAGGCCGTCTCGAGTGAATCCTCGCCATAAACGAGGTGCGGACGAAGCCACTCGCCCACGTCCCACGAGGCGCCGTCGATCCGGAATTGCGCACTTGGCGCAATTCTCATGGTATGGGATCCACGGGGCTGAGAGTCGAAGCAACGCTCTTATACCGGCCGCCAGGGAGTATGCCCCTGATGTCGCAAGTGCGGGGAAATCAAGTTCATGCCCGCACACCGCGAATTCTGCTCGATATCTCGTTCGTGGTGTCTGCCCGTCCGCGAATCGATCCCCCCGCGGGCCGTCTGAGCGGGGATCGTCAGCACGCGCCGACACAATTTTTCGTTCGGCCACCGGCCCTAAGGGCCTACGCGGGGTCAGTCGCGGAGGTCACCGCCAGCAGCCCGATGCGCTCGCGCTCGCACCCAATCCGCGATGGCGACCAAGGCCAACCCCTGGGTCCCAAAGGTCCCGGCGATCGACCGACATTCTTCGGTGAGCGTGTCGACTCGACCCAACGCCTGCACACGCAGCTCTTTTTGATCGTCATCCAAGACGTCGTCGGCATGTTGAAAGGCGATCCCGAAGGCCAGTCCATAGCGCTCCAAAGAAGCCACGGTGTCACCGTCGGACCCTGCGCTTAGCGCACCCAGTGCACCCGCCGCCGCGTAGAGACCTCCCGTCTTGAGGGCATGAACCTCTTCGAGTGTCTTCACATCGGGGATGGACTGGCCAAGATCAAGATCGAGCACCTGACCACCGACCATGCCGGCAATGCCGGCATGACGCGCCAGAACAACCACGGAGTCTGCCGTCGACTCTCTGGAAACCCCGGCCGCACCTCGAGCAAGCACCTCAAAAGCGAGGGTCAGCAGAGCATCACCGGCCAAGATCGCGTTGGCTTCGCCGAATGCAACGTGCACCGTCGGTTTGCCACGGCGCTCCACATCATCGTCCATGGCCGGAAGATCGTCGTGAACCAGGGAATAGGCATGAATCAGCTCGAGCGCACAACCGGCGGGCAGCGACTGCGCAACCGTGCCCCCGGCCGCCTCGCAAGCGGCTGTCACCAGCAACGGACGCATACGTTTTCCACCTTGCAACACCGCGTAGCGCATGGCCTCGGCGAAACGTCTGGGATCCCGCGCGGGCTGCGGAAGACAATGACGCAAGGCCACATCAATCTGCTCTCGGCGGCGGCTCAGGTGATCTTCAAGGTTGAAATCGGCGGTCTCAAGCATGATCGTTTTCACTTTCGTCGGCGGCCTCAAACGGAACCGGGTCGTCGGATCCTGCCAACAGTATCTCGACCCGCTGCTCCACAGCATCGAGCATCGAACTTCCCTGGCGGGCGAGCGTGACTCCATGCTCGAAGCGTTTCAGCGCCTGCTCCAACGGCAAGTCGCCTCCTTCAAGCTCCTCAACGAGACCTTCAAGCTCACCGAGCACGCTATCTACAGTTGATTCGGTGGGTGCATCCGCGTTCTTGGCCGCGGCCCGGGATCTGGTCTTTTTTACCATCGGAGCGCGGAGTATAAGAGCCTCAGGCGGCCGCAACAACGGCTCACGCCGCCCCGCGACTCAAAATGCGGCAGCAAGCCACAGGCCTTGCTGCCAGGGTGATTCCAAAGGTAGCCTCTCCATCCATGGAGCTTGGTATCGAAGAGGCCCAGGGTAGTGCGGCTCTGCTTTCGCAGTTCCACGATTACCTCAACAAGAAGCAGCTCAAGTCCACGCGCCAACGGGACATCATCGCCAATTCATTTTTCGGTGCGGTCGGTCATGTCTCCATCGACGAGCTCCTCGTACTCGTAAGGGCGCAAAATCCGCGAATCGGATACGCAACCGTCTACCGGACCATGAAGCTGCTCACTGAATGCGGACTCGCCGCTGTTCGACGTTTCGGCGAGGGGCAGACCATGTACGAGACCGCTGGCGAAACCGCCCACCACGACCATCTGATCTGCACCGAATGCGATCACGTCCTCGAATTCGAGAATGACGAAATCGAACGCCTGCAAGACAAGGTTGCGCGCAGCTTTGGCTTTAATTTGGTTCGTCACAAGCTCGAACTCTACGGCCTATGCCCCAAGGCGCGGGGTATCAAAGGCGGCTCGTGCCCCCGCGACGAAGCGGTCGCCGCCAGCACCAAGGGGACAAACTGAGTCTCGAATGTCGGATCCCCTGCAAGAGCTGGCCACGCTATTCACCGTCGGTGTCGCCGCCGCGTGGCTCCTCTATCGACTGTTCAGCCCAACACCCACCTCGGCGCCTCATTGCAGTCGGTGCTCGCTCGATCCGCAACGGCCCCCACCTTCCGCGATTCTCGGCTCAAAGCTGCGACGCAGTCCCTCGCTGCATGTTCTCAACACATCGGATGTGACCTCGTGCCACTCCTCATCCAAGACATCCATCACAGGATGTTGAGGTGAGAACCGCGGGCGCGCCCAGCAACGAGAGTTCAGGCACGACCTCGCAGCCAGCCCGTCTCCCGCAGCGTAGCCTGCGATGGGAGCTGATTGGCACGCTCGCTATCGTATTGATGATGGCGGTCGTCTCACTCTCGTTCGCCACGGAGCTCCTCGGCCAAAAGCGCCACCACGAACAGGAAATCCAGCGGATTCGAGATCACAGCCGAGGTCTGCTGCCTCTCATCGCGGCCGACTATAGCGGCGGCCAATTTGACCAAGCCATGGTCCGACGTCGGCTTCGGCAGTCTTCGACTCAGCTGGGGATCGTGCTCGAGTTGCATCACGTGGGTACGAAGGACTCGGAGCTGATCGAATCTACAGGATTTGGCAGGGCGATCGCTGCGGCTCCGACCGGCGAATCCCGCGTGGACACTCGGCTCATGGAGAGCCACAACCTACTCGTCATCGACGAACCTCTGTGGCTACCCAACGGTCCGAGAGAGGGGTCTTGGGTGCTACGCACCCTCGCAGAGCCCTCTCCGTGGACAAGTGAACACGATTGGCCAGAGACGCTCACTGTGGCTCTCGGCGTCGGACTGGTGCTGTTGGTTCTTGGCGGACTCATGATTCAAGCACAGGTTCTTCGACCTCTTCGAATCGTCGAAAGGGCCGCAAGCCAGGTGGCCGAGGGAAACCTGCACTCGACGGTTCCTGAAGAAGGCCCTCGAGAATTCCACGAACTCGCCCAGGCGTTTAACGCGATGACGCGAGCGCTCCGCGACCAGCACAAGAAAATCGAACAACAGGCCAGCCGCCTCCAACGTTCGACCCAGCTCGCGGCGATCGGCACCCTGGCAGCCGGAGTTGCTCACGAAGTGGGCAATCCACTCGCGGCGGTGATCGGCTACACGGAACTTCTGCTCGATCCCCGTTCGGACGCACCGCTCTCCGGAGAACAGAGCAATCTCCTGGAACGAATCCAAAATCAGACCCAGCGCATCCATAAAATCGTCGGCCAGCTCCTCGACTTTAGTCGCCCTGCTCACGGCGCCCTTCTCGCTCTGAGTCCACTCAACCACCTCAAGGAGACTCTGGCTCTGGTGAGCGCCGATCCCCGGCTCACCTCGGTCGATTTTCAACTGCGCGGCGCCGCTGAGCTTCAGGTCATGGCCGACCCCGCCATGCTCGAGCAAGTCTTTCTAAATCTTCTGATCAATGCAGGACGGGCGGCCACTTCCGGGCTCTCCGACAACGAACTCGAAAACGTCGCTCCCCGTGTCCGCATCACAATTGCTCCCGCGGACCCTCCCGATTCGATGGTCCGCATCGAAGTCCAGGACAACGGTGCGGGGGTCGACGATGAACATCGCGCGACCATCTTCGAGCCCTTCTTCACTACCAGCACCGCTGGCGAAGGCACCGGCCTAGGCCTCGCTATCAGCCTTACCCTCGTCGAAGGAATGGGAGGAACTCTCACTTGTCTGGACCGAGGCACTCGATCGCCCATCGTAGCGGGAGATCTTCCTGGCGCAGTATTTCAGGTTCAACTGCCCCTGGCCCCCACCTAGCCAGCGCCGTCTCGCGCACAACGAAAACCCACGGTGTCAAAATTGTACTCCGCGAAACTCCACCCACGCCGGGAGACCCGAGCCCCGAGTTCTTTCCACGCGCCCCCACGTGCGACTCGATAGGTCCCGCTCTCGGGCCCAACGGGGTCATCATCCGGGCTCACGCCGTAGTAGCCAACGTCGTACCAATCGTTGACCCACTCCGACACGTTGCCGCCCATGTTTCGAACCTCATAGACAGAACTCCCAGCCGGAAGCGACCCGACCGGCATCGTCGAGCCAGTCCCGCACCCTGGGACGCCATCATCGATCACAACAAACTCGCAGCTCTCCGGGTCGTTTCCCCAAGGAAAGATTCGCCCATCGGTCCCTCGCGCAGCTTTCTCCCATTCAGCCTCGCTCGGTAGCCGTTTTCCTTGCCACAGGCAGTAATTCGTCGCCTGCACCCATGTCACGCAGTTGATTGGATGCTCGCTGCGGCCATCAATACCCACGTTGCATCCACCCCCCATTTCGGATGCGGTACAAAATTCATCCTCGACGCAGGCTTCATAGTCGTTCGTCATGACCTCGTCGAGGTCAACGTAGAAGGCTCGAATCGTGACAGGATGGTACGGCCACTCATCATCGCCGCAGATGTCGTCGACCAATGAATTGCAGCCCATTTCGTAGAGCCCCGGAGGAATACAGATCATCCCCTCAATCGTCTCTCCGCATCCGTCTCCGTCTCCGTCTCCGTCTCCGTCTCCGTCTCCGTCTCCGTCTCCGTCTCCGTCTCCGTCTCCGTCTCCGTCTCCGTCTCCGTCTCCGTCTCCAGAGAGATCAACACAGAGCCCGTCGATGCACTCCAGCGCGTCTAGGCAACTGTCGTTGGGAAAACATGCACATCCCAAATTGCCGCTCTCGCAGCCGGTGGCCCCCCCCCGACTCCCCTCCGTCGCCGGCACAGGGTCGTCGCCGCTCCCCGGGTCGGAAAAGCACGAACACAAGAGCAACGGCAAGCAACGAACATAGATACGTGACACGCACGTTCATGCACCACGAGCCCTGGCCTGGCGAGGCTCGGCTCCGCGCCTCTCGGCCCTTGCGCCGATCCGCCCCAACCATCGCTCCCGCCACGTGGGCGATGGTTGGATAGCAAGCAACGTCGCCAACATCCTGCTATCGTGCGACCGTGACCCACCCGGAAGGCAGCCCCGAGCCTCGAAGCGCGGCTGAGGTGCGGGTTACGATCGCGTCTTTGCTGGCCTCCCTCGGATGGGTTGTGCTTGGGTTGCTCTCGCTGCTTACCGGCCTGATCGCGCTGATCACGACCACCGCAATGGGGCACAGCGCGAACCCCGGCACCGATGCCCTTTGGGTATGGCTGACGGCCTTCGGCATCAGTTTTGGCGTTCCTTTCGCGCTTTCCGCCTGGAAGCACAGCGGGAGCCCTGACCGGATCCGGGCAACCATGGCTTGGTTGCCGACCGTCTGGAATACGGCAGGACTCTTAGTGGCGACCATGCTCATCCCGGATATTACAGGGACGGCGCTTCGCAAGCTGGACTGGGTCGTCCAGGGACAACTTGGGGATTCCCATCCGACCACGCGTGCCTTGAGCGCACTCGGTCATGAACTGGCCGAGGAGATCGATCCCGCCGGTGGCGATTTCCCAGCGCCACGTCTCAAACCATCGACGCTCTCCCTCGAAAACGCGATCTCCGTCCCCATGGCCCACGATGGCGCCGCAATCTTTTTGGATGTACAGCTGGGCGGTCCGTCGGGAAAACGAGATCTGACCTATCTCTTCGACACGGGCGCGTCATACACCACCATCACCAGCGACGTGGCCCACGAGCTCGGTCTCGTCGTTCCCAAGGATGCCCCAACCCTTGAATTCAACACGGCGACGGGTCTGCGCGAAAGTCGCATGATCTACCTCGATTCGCTCGCATTTGCCGGAATCACGGTGAACGGGATCCTCGTTTCGGTCTGTGATTCCTGCGCGACCGAACATACAAGCGGCCTGCTCGGGCTCAATGTCATGCGAGAATTCTTTGTGCAGATGGACTACCAGGACCGTCAGATGCAACTGATTCCGAGGATGCACGAGGGTCGGCCCAACCGGGCCTACGATATCGAGCCCCTGGTGCATATGGAGATCGAAGATCACCCAGAGATTTGGCTTGGGAGAGTCCGCTGGGTCATCCTCCTCACAAACAACAGCAGCAGGGCCCTTGAGGAGGTCTTGCCGCGAGTGGAGTTCAAGAACGGTCCCATTCTCTTCGGCCAACGTATTGGACGCATTGCGGCGGGCGCCCAGGCCCGCTCCCTGCTCGTAGGCCGGGCTACCGCGAACACCACAGAGCGCGGCGGCTCGGTTGAATTCACGCTCTCCCTCGCGGAAGCCCACTGGTAATGCACTCCTTGCTGCTATTCATGCACGTTTTTTGGGGTCTGTCCGAAATCGACCCCGGAGAAGTCCCGGTTTCCACCGTCGGCGAGGAGATCAACTGGCTGTTCAGCGCCCCTTGGGGGAAAATATTCATGTACGGCATCGCGGCGGTCGCGGTTATTTTCCTTGGCAACCTGGTCTCGAATCGCAAGAGCCGAGCCACGAGTGGGCGCATGGCAAAGCTCGATTTTGACATCGAGATCGCACGCCTTGAGTCTCTACCTGTGCAACCCATTGGTGCGGCAAAAACCGGAAAAGTTCATTTTGAGGCGATCATTCTGTCGGCCACAGGGACCTTGGGCTCCAAGCACGGCAAACCAAGGATTTGGCACAACCGAGCCGGCTCCGGGCGCAACACAGCGGTTGGCGTAGAACTCGCGGTCCTCGGGGATGCGACCGGACAAGTTGGAGTTGAGAATCTTGAGACCGCCCGCGTCATCGCGCCGCGCGACTCATCCAGTCCCCACGATACGGTCTCGCTCTACGTCGGTGACCGCGTACAAGCACTCGGAATTTTCACAGCAGATGCCCACGGCGATGACCCTGACCCCAGTAAAAATATTTACGGAATGATCGGGTCGAATTCACAACTTCAGCTTCGTGTCCTGCGGCGACACGGCGCCGATCAGATCCGCCCGGACTCCGCAGCAGTCACTTCGCCGCAAGGCACTGAGACAGAACAATGAAACGCCTCTCTACCCTCGCCCTCATCGTCCTTCTGATTGAAATCTCGGGCTGCAAAGACACCCCGTCGCCTATTCCACCGGACGATGCACCCACCGCCAAAAATGAACATCCGCTCCCAGAGGCCCCAGCGAGGCCCACGCTCCCACCACAGGACCCCGATCCTGATGCCCTGCACGTGGCAAAGCTAGACTTCGAACGCGGAGACTTCCCCGCCGTTGCTGCTGCCCTGGGACCTCTCGTCACGTCACTGACGGGCGATACGCAAATCCGAGCCCACGGAATTGCGATGGCCTTGCTCTCTCTCTCCGCGGGGGCAGAGATCGCAGAGATGGGAAAGGAAAACAGCGAAATCGCCCTGACCGACGCGGCTCGGCTCGGAGATCCCGAAGTCCAGCAATACGCACGACTCGCCCATGGCGCCTATCTCGTGGGGGTAATGGAAGCGACCGAAGCCGAAAGCGATCTGACAGTGGCTGTCAATTTGGAGGGTACGGCACAAAATCTCGCGCGCCTGTACCTCGCCCGAGCGCTCCTCGGTCAGGCCTTCGACGAGGAGAACAAACTGGTGAATCCAGGAATGCTGGGCAAGGCCAAAGCTCAATACGAAACTGTCCTTGAGCATGCCGCGACGGAGGCCATGCAGGGACGCGCAGAGACCGGTCTCGCAGCCCTTGCCAAACATCGTAAGGATCGCGCGGCCCGCTGTTCGAGCGCCGCTTCCGCGACGCGCCATTTTCTCGCGGCGGAGGCATCGGAGTATTTGAAAGAGGCGCCGCAGATCCTCGCCAAAGGCTGCTAGAAGCCCCTCAATCGGCCTGTGCTCCCTCTCAATCTCCTCTACGACGACGATGATATCGCCGTCGTGCTCAAGCCATCGGGCATCTCTGTTCACCGTGGCTGGGACCGCGAGCGCGTCGTCGTGATGACCCTGCTTCGAGACCTCTTGGGTCGCTACGTTTACCCTGTCCATCGCCTCGACCGCAGCACCAGCGGCGCCCTGCTCTTCGCGCTCAGCTCGGCCGCAGCCCGCGCCCTGCAACAGCAGTTCGAGTCGCAGAGGATCCATAAGACCTACATCGCACTGACTCGAGGCATCACCGAAGAACACGGAACCATCGACCACTCCCTGGCAAAAGAGAAGGACGCGCCCCGGCGAGCCGCGACCACCGACTACAGACGCCTAGGACGCTTCGAGCGCTATTCTTTGATCGAAGCCAAACCACGTACCGGAAGACTCCACCAGATCCGTCGCCATTTTAAGCACATCAGTCACCCGCTGATCGGCGACGTGCGCTACGGCAAAGGCGAACACAATCGAATCTTTCGCGAGCGCTTTGGCCTACATCGACTCGCACTTCACGCCATCACACTTCGTTTTTTTCATCCCCGCACGGGCCTCGAGATGCACATACACGCTCCGCTCACCGAGGACCTCGCTCGACCCTTGCGAGCGATGGCGCTCATGCTTCCGGAGTTCGAAGAGGTGAAGCCGCCCCGCTCCTGACCGCCACGGCCGCAGCTCAACGTGACATCACGAGGCCATCCACGACCATCGCCAAAAAGAGCACGCTCAGGTGGATCAGCGAATACTTGAACAAGCTGGTCGCCCATGGACCCACGTCTTTTGTATCGCGAACTCGAAAACCGACGATCGCCTTCCACACCCCATACCCACCAAACCCGGCCGCAGTCGCCAAATAAATCCATGAAGCGAGACCCAAGGGGACCGCCAGCACACACACGGCCAGCAACGCGATCGCCGCGATAAGAATCCCCCATCGCGTCGCCTGAAGGCCGTAGGAGCCCGAGAATGTTCGCAGCCCGGCCTTGGCATACTCGCCTTCTAACTTGATCGAGATCGCTAGAAAATGAGGGATCTGCCACAACACGAGGATCCCGAACAGAACGAGGGCTGGTGCACCCAGCTCGGGGCTCGCCGCAGCCCACCCGATCACCGGAGGGATCGCTCCCGGGATGGTCCCCACAAGCACCGCCATGGCGGTCCGTGGTTTCATCGGTGTGTAGATCCAAACATAGGACCCGAACGCGAGCGCCGCGAGCCCGGCCGCGACCCAGTTCGACGCGAGCAACAGCACTGTGTGCGACACCAAAGCAAGCAGCACGCCAAACACCAGCGCAAAACGAGATGCCATGCGCCCCGCCGGCAAAGGCCGACCTTGCGTTCGTCGCATGAAGCGATCCGAATCTCGCTCAAGATAGCAATTGAGCGCGTTCGCGGCCCCGACAACGCCGGCGGTGGCGAAGATGCTGAGCGTCGCGTTTAGAAGCCCCAGCTTTCCCGGAGCCAACCACAGCCCCCCCGCGGTTGTCACGAGGACAAGCGAACTCAATCGCGGCTTCATCAAAGACGTCACGTCAGAAACAACGGACGGCGTTGCCGTCAGCGTCGTCGCCGAATTTTCAGGAGTGTGCGCCGTCGTCGCGCTTTGCATTTCGAGTTCCACGGAAGAGTCTCGGGCGGCAACCCAGCCGCGGGCACCGATATAGCAAATCGTCGTCCAAGGCGGTCCGAGAACGGCCCCTTGGGCCAGATCTGGGCCTCAACGGGTCTCAGCTTGGTCTGAGTGAATTTTCAAGACTGCGGCGAGGCCACACGATCGGGCTGAGATCAGATTTGTCACGCGCGCCGAGCCTGAACGCCATGCACGCCATCGTGGACAACATTGGCGCGAAACCTCAACAACCTCCAGATGCGGCCCGTTGAGGGGAGCGCGTTACAGGAGACCTCACGATCGACGAAGTCCGGATCGACAGAGCTTGGATCTACGCAGTGAAATTTCTCCATCTTCATCACGAACCGACACGCGTACACGAATGCGGAGATCCACGGGTCTGGATCCAAGCTCGGCGCCTGGCTCAACTCGGTCATCAAACGACCTTTGTCGAGGTCCATGGCGAGCGACAGATCGGCCGCGTTCGCTGGGAACGTGTCTCCGAACCGGGCATCGCTCGCATCCGTTCGGACCGAAGACCTCGCAGGGCGCTATTCCCCAAGGATGACATCGCGCTCCTCGTCGAAGGCGGACTGACATGTGACTTTGAGCTTGTGCTGGTGGCCTCGACGAACATCACCCTCGTGACCGCCGGCCTGAGGCTCGCCCGCGAACGCGGCGTGCCCTTCGTGCTTGAACAAGCCACCCCTTGGCCAAAAAATCAGGACCAAGCCCTACGAGACGAGGCCTACGCTGAAGGGCGCCGAATTATTGTCGCCAACCAAGAGCTGGTCGACGATCTGTTATCGCTTGGGATTTCTTCCAGGAAAATTGCCCTCATTGAACCGTCGGTTGAGGACTCGATCCTCGTCCGACCCGCGGATGGAACCCCCGCCCCGGTGTCGTTGCGCCAGCGCAGTTCGCTGTTGCGGCACCGACCTCTGGTTGCCGTTCTGGCTGATCTCGATTCGGCGCAAGTCCGTGAATCACTGCTTGCCCTCGCGTCCCATATTCGCACCATCGACCCGCCCGTCTTGCTGGCGGTGCTCGGCCACGGCGCTGGATACGAGGACCTGCGACAACGTGTCCAGACCCATCCGAACACGGCGCTCGTCTGTGAACCGATGCCCACCGCGGCCGCCCGTGTCGAACTTCTTCAGGCGGCCGACCTCGCACTCTCGGCGGTCCCCGACACGAGCTTCGACCCGCCTCTTGAACCGCTTCTCGATGCTCTTGCCTGCGGTAACCCCGTAATTTATAATCACTATGGTGCCTTTGGTACCAGCCTTGTCGCCCAAAATGTGGGCTTCGCCTACGATCTTGGCGACCCCGAAGATACCGCCCAGCTGCTCATACGAACCCTTCGCCAGCCCGACTGGCGTCGTTTTGGACCCCCTGCCGCGCGTAGCTTCGCTGGCGCGGCGCGGTTCGATCCCATCCGCCACGCCCACGAACTCGACCACCTGCTTCGATCGTGTATTGAGGCAGACCCCGCACTGCCCGAATTTCCCATCTTACACGATGGCGACCATGAGGCTGCTGCCAACGATCCCGGCGAAGCCCCCGAGGCCGCGGTTCGACCGACCGGCACCTGAGCCGGCTCGTTCTCTATTAATAGGGCTCACGCCGCAGCGTCACGCTTCTATCGAGCATGCACCCGGACGAGCACCGATTTGAGGTAATTTCCTTCGCTAAACCCCAGCGGGGTGGGATGATCTGAACCCGCCCCCCATCGATCGAGAACCTGAAGAATCTTCTGCTCGGCGTGAGCAGCTTCCCGCAGGGTGTTCTCAAAATCTTCGCGGTCGATGTGGCTCGAACAAGATGCCGCGAGGTAGTCCCCACCTGGTGAGACACTGCGAAGACAGGCTCGATGCAGAGCACGATAGGCCTTGAGCGCCTGGGGTCGCACGGACTGACGGGGCGCAAAACTAGGCGGATCTGCGATCACGAAGTCGAATTTCTTTTCCCCGAGTGACGCCAGATAAGGAGCGACCTCAACCGGACACCCGCGATGCTCACCCGCGGGCAACCCGTTGAGTTGCCAAGCTCGGCTCGCTAGCTCGACGGCCGGCGCAGCGCTATCGACGGTAACAACCTCGCGCGCCCCACCGAGCCCGGCGGCGACAGAAAACCCGCCGGTATAGCCGAAGAGGTTGAGCACACGGCGCCCCGCAGACAGCGCCCGGACCCGATGTCGACCAGGACGATGATCAAAAAACATCCCGGTCTTTTGCCCATGGCAGAGATCCGCAAGCAAGATCATTGCGTGCTCCCGGATCTCCACCGCTTCGCTCGGAACCGTGCCCCAGATCGTCGAGCTCCGCTTGTCCGCACCGCGTCCCTCCCGAAAGATGAGGTTCTCGACGCCGATTCGCTGTAGCGGTGCCCGCAGAGCCTCGATCACGGCCTTCTTCCAGGCGACGATGGCGGCGCCGTCGAGTTTCAACACCGCAAAGCGTCCATACCGATCCAAAACCACCCCCGGAAGTGCGTCTCCCTCGCCGTGCAGCAGCCGATAGCCATCCGTCCCCGCCGGAACCACCCGATCCCGGAGATCAAAGGCCGCGGCGACCCGCTCGTGAAAGAGCGCACCACCGACCCGCTGATCTTCGTCACGTGTAAAAATTCGAACACCAATCGGTCCCGACTCGGCCAATCCCGTGGCGAGATAGCGGCCTCGCCGATCGAGAACCCGGACGACCTCCCCAGGCGCATGCCCCCCGGACTGCAAGGCCTCGGCGAAAATCCATGGGTGACCGTGAGCGACAACCCGCTCGATCGGTTTCTTCAGGCGAAGAACAGGGAGACTCTGCGAATGCGCTACTTTCGACACTGTCGCCCACCGTACCGCGAGCCGCTCCTCGCTCAAAGCCGCTCGCGCCACGGGGCATCGCCGCTCGCGCTGCCGGCCCGACCCGACCCGGCGACCCTTCGGCATTTTTCTCGTTCCAGCCCAACTTGGACAAATGCACGACGATCGGCGACGATTCTCGTCCATGGCACGGCAAGACGAACCCTACTATTCGCACTGGGCGGACCGAGCAGCGGCCAAGACGGTCGCGGCCCATCCCGACGCCACAACCTACGTTCTTGCGGCCGGCATCACCCCTTCAGGTCAGATCCACATCGGGAATTTTCGAGAAATTATCACCGTAGATCTCGTCGTTCGCGCCATGCGAGACCTTGGAAAACAGGTCCGATTTATCTACTCGTGGGACGACTTCGACGTATTTCGCAAGGTCCCGCAAAACATGCCTCAGCAGGCCATGCTGACTGAAAATCTCCGTCGAAGCATTGCGGACGTTCCCGACCCCTATGGCGAGAACGAGAGCTACGCCGCACGAAATATCGACGAGCTTGAACGTGGAATCGCACCGCTAGGCATCCACTGCGAGTTCATCCGACAACATGTCTGCTACCGCCGAGGGGACTATGCCGCGGGGATTCGAACGGCTCTCGAGCAAAAGGACGTCATCCGAAGCATCCTCGACGAATACCGAACAACGCCGCTTCCAGAGGATTGGCTTCCCCTGGCGGGATTCTGCGATCGCTGCGGGCGCGATCGAATCAATTTTTGCTGGGAGGGCGGCGACATGGTGTCTTACAGCTGCGCCACGGAGGGCTGCGGGCATCAGCAACGGGTTGATCTGCGCGAGGGCGGAAACGTCAAGCTCCCGTGGCGGGTCGACTGGCCGATGCGCTGGGCCAAAGAGCGTGTGCATTTCGAGCCCGGCGGCAAGGACCACAGCTCCGAGGGCAGCAGCTACGACACTGGTAAGCGGATCGTCGATCAGGTCTACGGCTACCAAGCACCCGTCTACGTCGCCTATGATTTTGTCATCGGTAAATCGGGTGGAAAACTCAGTAGTTCTCGGGGAGCCACAACGGTCGGTACCACACTCGAGATCTACGAGCCCCATCTCCTGCGCTGGCTCTTCGCTAGCTATCGCCCCAACACCGAGTTCGTCATCCACTTCGATGAAGACGTCCTGAAGGTCTACGAAGACTACGACAAGGCCCGCCGGCTCGCCTACCAACCGCAAGATGGCGGCAAGAAAGACAAGAAACGCCAGATCGCCCGCCGAGCCATGGACCTGGCCCGAGTCGGCGGAGACCCCATCCAACCGACGGACTCGCTTCCGTTCCAACCGTCGTTCCGCAAGCTTACCGAGATTTTACAAATCTACGACGGAGACCTCCCCCTAACACTCGGGTACTTTGTCGAATCGGGGAAGATCATCACCGAAGAAGAACGCAGACTCTTTGGAGTTCGCGCCCGGTGCGCGTGGAATTGGATCGATTTTCATGCTCCCAAGTCTTTTTGCTACCGAATCCGCAAGGAACAAGCAGCACGAACGCTGCCCACGGCGGAGTGGGCCGTCTTGAAGAAACTCGTTGGATTTCTAGCCGAGAAACCGGGCGCCTCCGAGAGCGAGCTCGTCCCACATATGAGGACCTTGCTCGAAGGCAGCGAGCTCGATGCCCAAACTTTCTTCCCCGTCGTCTACGATCTGCTTCTAGATCGACCCAAAGGCCCGAAACTCACCACGCTGTTCACGACCATCGAGCACAGCCATCTGATTCGATTGCTATCCGCAGGTCTCTCAAACCCTCCGTCTAGCTCCTCGACGTCCTAGGTCGCGTCCCCGCAAACCTGATCGACAACGGCTTGAAGCCAGGTTCCCAGAACTTTGACGGTCTTTCCGTCGAGGCCCTGCACCCACTCCACGTGGTCCATCGCGTGTCCTTGCCCTGGGGCCGAAAGCGCCGCTCGGCACGAGCGCGGGCACTCTGGCAGCGTTTTCCAGTCGAAGACGAGCGGCGGCTGATCGCGTTCGTCACGGAATCGCGCGAGTTGCCGGATTCGTTCTTCAATACAAAGGTTGATGACTGCGAGCGCGGCCACTAGAACGGCTCGAAGTTCAGTCTCTTGCGGCGCGATCCGAGCAAGTCGGACCTCGCGGTACCAAACCCGAAGCGCCACAAGTTCGGCGATGTATCGCAGGTTTTTTTTAGTTCGATCGTCCACCCCGCCAAGCCGGTCCCAGCGCATCGGAATATCGACTTCCCGTTTTTTTTGCATCACCAACCGCCCGGCATCGATGTCGCTTCGCACGACCTGCCCGGCCGCCGCGACGCTCCCGAAGCCGACCTTTGTCGGGCCCACCATCCCTCCCGCACCCCCAAGGAAAATTCGGGGTGCCCGCAGAAACACGCCTCGGACGACGTCTCCAACCAAGGAGGGCGTCGCCTTATCGCCGCGCTCGCCCCATGGCGTAAAGTTGAAATGGATGAAACCGCTGCCCACTTCTGAGTGGTCCTGCCTGGAGCTGCCCCCCGCCATCAGGCAATCACAAAAATTAATCACGCTACCCAAGGTCACAAAGGACAGCAAAAGAGTCTGCTTGAGCCCGACAGCGTGCGCGGTGCTGGCTTCCTCCTCCAGCAAAGTTCCGGGTCGAAGATGGGCATTCGCCCCAACCCTGGCTCCGCGCAACAACACCGCACCGTCGACAAAACCACTGGCTACCGCCGCGCCCGCGCCCAACACCGCATTTCGCAAGGTCGCGGGGCCTTCGTGCGCCACCTCTGCCCCTGGGCCGACAAAGGTCCGTGGGCCTTCGATCCGCGCTCCAGGATGCAAGACAACCCCCTTACAGATTCGGGAGAGAGCGACGCTGGACCCCACGAACGTCTGCCTCGGATCCACGATCTCAACTCCACGCTCGGTCAATACATCGAGCCGTCGCTCAATATCAGAGACCCGACGATTCAGGGTCCCTGGCCTCTTTGGGGGTCCTTCGTTTGAGCTCACGGCGGGTCTATAACATAGCCCGCGGTCAACAATGGGGGCATGCTGACCGATCGTTCAGGCGACAATGTCGAGCAAGGCCCCCATCGCCTCATCCACCGCCCGGACCGTAGCGACCGAAGCACGAACCTGCGCCTCGCCCATCTTTAGATCGACGATCGCCTCAACGTCGATCTCTTGAGTCAGTTTTTCGCTGGCGCCCTGCATCCGAGAGGCCCCGCGCTGAATCCCGCTGTGAGCGACCCTATAGGCTGACGACAGACCCTGCGCGATGGGTTCCACATGATCGACATCGACAAGGCCGCCCAGAACTTGAGTCGAGCGAGCCGGATCTTGGCCACCTTCGGCCTCAACGACCTCGCCCAGCTCATGATATACGCCTCACCATGGCTGAGCTTTCGGACCAAGACATACGCGACGCGGCCGCCGAGGCCGGAATTTCGCCCGCCGAGCTACGGAGTGCGCTGGCCGAACAAGATCGAGACCTGCCAGCGATCCCTGAACACCGCGGAGCGTTGGCCCCCTCTCGGCGAGGGCCAAGCGCGGCCGCAAGCGAGGTAAATCTCCCCTATGCGCCCAAACAGGCGCTGCAGACCCTGCGTGAGGCTCTCGAGAGCCGTGTCGGAACCAAAGGTCACCTGCAAGGACCACTCGAGGCCGACATTTTCGACGAAAAAAATGGAGTCATCTTCCACTTGCGTGCACAGGGGGACGGAGCGAGCGGAGCCCTGGTGCGCGTCGATATCGATCCCAGCCCAATCAAGAATCGCCGAACGCTGTCCCTGATCGCCCTCACGGTAGGGGTCACCGGCCTCGCCCTTGTCGGCCTGCTCGCCTGGCCGGGCTACTTGGCGGCCCTGGCCCTTGGCCTCGGTGGCGGCTATTCCCTCCGAACAAAAGGCGCCGCACCTAGCGTCCGCACGGCTCAGGGCTTTTTAACCGAGGCCATCTTCGCTGCGGAGTCATCCGTCCGTGACCCGGACCCCCTCCGCGCGCTCACCTCACCTCCACGGTAGTGCCTCCGCGCAGGCCGTGGCACGTGCGTGGCCGGTGCCCCGCCGCGAACCTCTCTGCGCGCTTTGGTTACACCTTTCAATCGGTGGACAAGTCGGCCCGCACCGCGGCTGCCACCCATGCTCTCACGGAAACCAAAGGCCCATCCCATGATTTCTGTATTGGGTCAGGTTGCCTAGAGCTGCGGGAGCGACAGTGGAAAAGGCGAGTACTGGCGACGTTGATCATCCGCTCTGATGATGGTGTTCGTAAATCGATCTTTTGTGTCGCTGCACAAAAAAATGGAAGGTCAGCCGAGTGACAACCGATTACATCCATATTGTAAGCATTTGTCACGATCGCAAGAATGTCGATGGGTCGAAAATGGGGATCGTGGCTCATCATCGCCGGTCTTCTCAGTGCCTCATTTTGTGCTCTTTCACCGAACCACTACGAGACAAATCGGGCTCCCCTCATTCATCGAATGTAGTGACCCTACGATTTTAACGACCCACTCCGTACATCTACAATTTCCTCAAATCGCCTCTCTACGGCCCCATATACCGTATTTTCGTATCCATCCCCCGCACTCATTGAGTCGAGTCTTCTCCCCGCGATCGCAATTTTCCCTCGTTATAGCCAACGGTCCATGAGCGGGGTCATCATGCTCGATGCCCCCGCTGTGACGGGCGTCTCGCGCCTAAACGATGCCAATTTGTCGCACCCCTAATCGGTTTCCAACTGTTGAGCATTGTTGTCGAATGCTTCAGACTTTCCGAGCATGTCTACGAAGCTGTCATCGGAGTTTTCGTCTCATATGGCAGTGGCTCGTCGACAAGCGATCGTCGAGTTCATGGTCGGTCACCCTTCGGCAACTCTCGGAGAACTGCTTACACTCGATCAGGAGTTGAAGAACTTGAGTATCGCTGAGGTAATTCATGCAGAGTCGGTGTCAACGCAGTCGACATCGCCCCAAAATCTCCCTGCGACGGGCTCTCTCAATGCGGTTGACACTCGAACCGCAGCCGGCCGTGTGACCTACGACGCCTCCGTTCTCGCGACGATCCGCAAGTTCAACGGACGCGTTGGCGCTGAGACCCTGCGAACCTCCGCAGGGGGCGATCCTCATCAGATCCGCCGCGCCTTGGCTCGACTCGTCCGGCGCCGCGAGGTCAAACGCACCGGACGAGCCCGTTCAACGCTCTACGAAGCGCAGCAAGAGTCGCCCGCCGCGCGCGCTTCCCGCCCCGCGACACAAGACCAAAACTCTCGCGGCAGCCAAGAGCCCAATGCCACCCCCTAGGTTGCCTCCACGTCGGCCAGCGCGTGGGCGCGGCCTCCTGAGGCGACTCGTTGGACATCACCGTTCGAATCGTGAAACCATTCGCTTGTCATCCCCGACTGTTGGATAGCGGTGTTGGCGCGATGTTGATGGATCCACAAACGATGCTTTGCCGCAACCAGCTATTTCCCGCCCTACTTATCACCACCAGTGCAGCATCGATGCTCGTCTCAGGGTGCGCTGGAACATCTTCTTCCGACGTCGGTGCCAGCGACACAACCGCATCCACCCAACCTGGTGACGACGACACGAGCACCGCAGAAAATTCCGGTTCGGAGGAGTCAGGGTCGCCGAACAACGACTCCGGCTCCAGCGACGACGATTCGGGGAGCGATACCGACACTGGTAGTATGGACTCCGACGGCGACGGACTCAGCGACGCAGCAGAGGCCGAGCTTGGCACCGATCCAAACAAGCGCGACACCGACGACGATACCTATTGGGATTCCTGGGAGGTCACCGAAGGGACGGACCCTCTCGACCCTGAGAGCCGCATCTACATCGGCTACTGGCCCTACAACCCCGACAAAGACTCGATTGAAGATCCTGGCTGGAACTCACCCGATGCGACGGCCAGCACCGGCGGCATGGTTCCCCATTTTGCACTCGAGGACCAACACGGTGAGATGGTCGATATCTACGACTACGGTGGACATGATGCCTCGATCGTCTTTGATTTTTCAGCGCTTTGGTGCGCACCGTGCCGTGGTATCTCGGAGTGGCTCTCGGGAGGGACCAGCGACATCACTGGGGTGTTTTCAACCTCGTTCCCATCCGTCCCAGAGAAGGTGAACACGGGGCTCGTCTACTGGGTGACAATTTTGGGCGACGGCGCCACCCAAGGCACCAATATCGTACTCGAAGACCTGCAAGCATGGGATGCCGAATATCCAAACGAGAAGATCGTCGTGCTCGCCGAGACTCCGCAAAAACTAGCTGTAGATAAATACGTCGCGGGAGGATGGCCCGCAATACTCATCGTCGGCCCAGACATGGTCGTCTCTCACTATCCAGATTTTTCACAAGATCCGTGGAGCAGTCTTCGCCTCATCGACACCGAACTCTAGTTCTCCTGAAGTTCGTGCGGCGGTCCTTGGACGTCAGCACGCAAGGCTCGGAGCCGTCAACCCCACCTGACGGAGGGAGGCGCAACCAACATGTGGATGCGTCGAGCATTGTCGAAGCAGTCGCTCCATACCGATCGAGAACGCCTCCACGTCATCGGGACCAACGACCATGGCTTGCTCATCGCCCGCGCAAAGCTCGGGTATTCCCCCCACGGCTGTGGCGAGCACGGGGACTCGGTAGGCCCTGGCTTCAGGAATGACCAAGGGCGCACCTTCCGAAAGAAACGAGCTCTCACGCGAGGGCACACAAACAAGATGTGCACGGGAGTAGAGCCCAGCGATCTTCGACTGCGGAAGGTATCCGTGAAATCGAACATCGAGTCCAAGTCGCGCCGACAGCGCCTCCAACCGATCTCGCTCGGGGCCGTCACCGGCAACATCGAAGTATGCATCTGCGCTCCTCCGCGCTGCGGCCTCCAGCATAAGATCGACGCCCTTTTGGCGAATCAATCGTCCGACAAACAGCACGCGACGTCTCTCGCCATCGACCGGTCTTCGAGCGAGCCACCGAGGGCCAGGCCTAGGGACGCTCTTTAACATCGCCTCCACCTGAAAATGCTCAGGCAACTGCGCCAAGCCAAGGCCCGCGACAAATCGGTCAAGCTTCTGTTTCGAGGGAAGAAACACAGTCTCCGCATGCTGCAGCCACACCAAAAAACGTTGACGAAACCACGCAGGGAGGCGCAACAGTAGGTCCACATCGCTTCCGTGGCCGTAGATGCAAAAAGGGACTCCCGCCCGAACACATTCACGGGCAACGATCCATCCACAAGGTAGCATCATATGGGCAACCACAAGAGATGGCCGATCCTTCATCCGAAGACGACGGCGTAGCGCGGCGGCTTGGGCCACGCAAAACAACGGCACGAGTCCGGCCCGCCACGGCCGCTCTCGAATATTTTCAAGGACTCCAAAGTGACCCGTCAATGACGACAGCCGCCTTGGCGCGTAGTTAAAGCGCTCGATCTGGACCGTCGAGTGCTGCGACTCCGTCGAGCCCACAGTCCTCGGCACCAAAGCACGAATGGTCTGGCCGCTTCGCTCGCCCTCCTGCTCCCAGTGACGGAGAATAAACGCGCCTCTGGGGTCGTTCTCCCACTGGGGAAAGGTCGAACTCAGAACCAGCGTGTGGCTCATTGTTGTTTCTCAAGAAACATGACCAAGAACCCCGCAAACCTCGCAAGGGGGGAGTCCATCAGACTCCACTCGACCTGGCGCACAACATCGCCAAGCACCGGCACCCTAAAAATTGCAGAATGAGGAGTCGCAACTCGGATCCCCGCGGTTCCGATCAATTTCGCACCCACCGGAATATGAGTCTCGGCTTCCTCGGGCGTCCAAAAACGCGTTGAGATCGCTCCTTCATCAAAACTATTTGATGTCCGGCGCGGTCCAAACAACCGTTTGGTCAAATACCGGATCGAGTGGCGGTTGTAGACATCGATCACCATGTGCCCGCCTGGACGGAGAACCCGCAACATCTCCGCGAGCGCGCGATCAACATCGGGCACGTGCGCCAAGACTTTAAACGAGTAGACGGTATCAAAGCTCTCATCTTCAAAGGGAAGGTCCGTACAATCCCCTTCTTGAACGGTAAGCCCGCGCTCTTGCGCCTTCTTCAGCATACCTGGCGAGATGTCGATTCCCTGGGCCGAACGTGCGAAACGAACCACTCTCTCCAAAACCAACCCGGTCCCACAACCGATCTCGAGCACGTCCTTGTCGGTACCGACCCGCTTAACCAGCGCCGCGGCCTGATCGTCGATCAGTTTATGGTAACCGACGTTTCGCCCGTCGTCGTAACCGTTCGAAAAGGCATCGTAATAATCGCGGTTTTCCGCCCCCATGGGCACGGAGATTACTATGGATCCCCATACAAGTGAAAGCCGCGGTTGCAATCTCGGACATACCGGCGCCTGTCCGCGACCGACTCGATGCTTGCACGACATTCGCGCGTGATTCTTGGGCTCAAGTCGTCAGGCGGGCCTTGGCGAATCCGCTTCCAGGCGGACATAGAGCGCATTATACGACGCCGCCATCGTATCCAACGAAAATTCTGCGGCGACCAAACTGCGCGCCTCCCTCCCCCAAGCTTCGAGCCGTTGCGGGTGGCGCAGGACTTCCCCCACGGTCTTGACCAGTTCGGCTGTATCGCGCACGGCCGCACCCACGGTCTGGCCTCGTCGACACGCCGCCTCGAAAATTTCATTGATCGGAGCGAAATCCATGGATACCAGACCCACGCCCATCGCCATCCCCTCCAACAACACGAGTGGAAGATCAACCTTCCGCTTCAAATGATCCGCGACAAAAATCTGTAAACTACATCCTCGGATGAGTTTCGCCATGTCAGGAACCGTGCCGTGAAGCTCCGCCCGACACTCCGCGATATCGCCGGCCAGGGCAGTTCGAAGACGCTCGCGTTCAGCAACGTCTTCCTCCGATTTTGGCCGACACGCGATCACTAAACAGCCGGGATCGATCGGTTGATCGCGAAAGCTCTGCGCCAAGGCGATCAAACGATCCACGACAGTCGCATCAAGGTCCCCGGCAAAGAGCACACGAGGGCCGCCTGCTCCCGCTCCCCTTGCTTCCCGAACCTTGGTTGGAGGTGCGACCGCCGGGTAGATGGTACTCACCCGATCGGGGTCGAAACCTGCCGAGATCAAACGGCCGGCGGTGTGTCGAGACAACACCACGACCCTGTCGAGCGGTGCCAACATCCCAAGCCGATCCTCAACTCGATGCGAGGACATCAAGCTCTGTATCATGGGGCGAGTCGGTTGCAGCCGACGAAGCCAAGTGAGTACCGACGAGGTGATCTTGTTGGGCGTAAAACAAAAGTGCAGCGGTTGTTGCCGACGATGATATGCCAACAAGGTGGTGAGTACGCCGACCTTCGCCCTCATCGTTGGCGCGTGCCCCATCGAAGGCTTCGCTATCACCTCATCTTCCGCATCGCGTACGGGACAGAGAGGATCGCCGAAGTAGGTCAAACGCCGTTCTACTGGGAGTGAACGGACCAAATCTCGAACAAGAACTGTCGATCCATCGTCGAAGGGCTCACGCAGCGGTTTCGCTACCAATAGCCACGGCGCCGGGGAGATTGAATCACCCCGCACGTCGTAGCTCCTTGAGCTGGGCCACGGTCACCGCTCGACTCCCCCAAATTATACCGACAAACACCACCGTCATCGCGGCCAATTTGGCCACGATCATTACAAATCCATGTGCGCTCCAGAGCTGTCCAAGCAAGACAACCGCGATCGTAGCCGCGACGATCTTCACTAGGTAAGGGAGCGGCGCACGGGCTCCAAACACTCCGCGCAGAGCCGCAAAAGCCACAACAACTCCGACGCCGCCCGCGACCACCACCGCCATGGCCGCCCCGCGGTTTCCCTGCTCCGGGACCCAAAGCAGCGTGAGGGTCGCTACCGTGACCAACACGACGGTGACCAGCCCGATCGCCACCTTCGAACGCCCGCTGCTATTGAGAATCCACGCCGACGTCACCGCAAATGAATAGCCCGAATAGCCCCAAACAAGCAGACCTAGGTCGCTCGCTCCGGCGGCATATTCCGCGGGAAATAGAAGTTCCTGAATCTCATAGGCCGACGCCGAGGCCACCGCGGCCATCAGCGCTAGCAATAAGATGGTGACCTTCGCAGTTTCCGTCACATATCGACGTATGCGTTCGGTGTCCTTCGATGCGGACAACGTCGCTATCAGAGGAAACATGACAAGGCTCACGGCATTCATCAGGCTGTAGGGGATCAGCGCGACGAGTTGGGCACTGGAATACAAACCGACAGCATGATTCTGAGCGTCTGTGACGGCGTATTTTTTCAGCACAAACAGATCGACAAGCAGCAACAGATTCATCCCCAAGGTGAAGAGAATCAGTACCCCGGCAAAGGCGGCCATCGGAGGTGCCTGAGCGCTTGGCCGAACTACTTTTTGGGGCCGATTGAACCACACAAAAACCACCGACAAACACAGCGACAGCGCCGCCGCGACCGTAAAGCCCCCAATCGTCATGGCCAGACCGAGGCCCAAAGAAGCACCGACGATAATCAGCCCCGCCTTGCTGGTCGCCATGAAGATGTCGAGGGCCGCCTGCCATGTGAATCGTCGGGTCGCATTCAGTGTGCCGATGTTCACTGCGTAGAGACCATAGACCGCCGAGATTGGCGCTACATAGCGAATCGGCGCCACCAGATCCGTGTCGTTCAGGACTTCGCCAAGCACCGGTGCTGCGAGAAAGAAAACAAAGGACGCGCCGCCTCCAAGCACCAGCGCAATCCGAGTCCCACGTCGGCGCAAGGCCGTGTAGGACGGCGTGCCGTCATCGTATTGGCCCGCCATGGGTCGACTCACGGCAAACATCACAGTCTGGACAATCACCATGTTCGGGACCGCGATCAATCGTGCGACGACATTGTATTGGCCAAGCGTCGACGCATCGATCACCCGAGCCAGCACCAAGGTCGTCACATAGGCAGCGAGCAAAAAATAGAGTTTGGCCGCCCCTAGCAGGGGTCCGCCGGTAGTGATGCGGGAATTTCCTCGCTGCTCGTCGTCGTGGTCCATGGCGAAAGGATTTGGCGTCCAACGCGCCAGGTGCGTCACACAGGGTAGCAGCCCGATCCCCGGTGGACTGATCCCCACATGAACGCATGCGCGCAAAACACACACGTCGAGGTGCATTGACGTCGGCACCACACCTACCTATCGTGCGCTGGGGCCCATAGCTCAGTTGGTCAGAGCGGCCGGCTCATAACCGGCTGGTCCCTGGTTCAAGCCCAGGTGGGCCCACTAATTTTTCGTGCGAAAGCACGTATCTCCGAGGGAATGAGACACCACAGATGAAGGCAGAGATCGAAGCGCTGCATACCCTGCAAATCCAGGATATGCGCATGGTGAAGCTGGAACAACAGCTGGCGGGTATTCCTCGTAGGCTCGAGGAGATGAGCAAGGATCTCGTCGAGCTCGAGACGATGCTCGATCTTGAGAAGAAGAAGCTTGAGCAGACTCATGATTTCCAGCGGGAACAGGACGACCAGCTGGCGAACGAGGAAGAGCACATTCGAACGAGCAAGGCTCGGCACGGAAGCGCGAAGACTCCACGTGAGGCCAGCGCCGCACAACGCGAGGTTGAGAGCACTCGGCAAATGCGTGATACGCGAAAAGACGAGCTGGTCAAGATCAACGAGGCCGTCGCCTCGGCGGAAGCCAGGATCGCCACCACGCAGGCTGGGCTGGATGACCTGCGGACGAAAGTTGACCGCGAGGCCGTCAAGCTGAACGCCGACAAGACACGGCTGACGGCAACCCTCAGCGCCGCCGAGGAATCGCGTAAGAGCCTGACATCGGTCGTCCAGCGCGAGCTGCTCCAACTCTACGAGCGAGTCCGAAGACGCGGTGGCGGCATCGCCTTTGTCCCGGTTCGCGAACGTCGATGTCTCGGCTGTCGAATGGAGGTTCCCCACGGAATGTACGTCGATCTTAAGCGTGGCACTGAGATTCCGAACTGTGAGAGCTGTGGCCGACTCTTGTTTTGGGTAGGACACTTTCCGTCGCAGTACCCCATCACGCCCGAACCCGAGGCCGCACCCAAGCCGAAGAAACGCGCCGCGAAAAAGCCGGTCGCTAGCTAACGTTCCGGTCAAAACCGACCACACCTGCGGATGTCAGATATCCGCGGGCCGCTTATAAGGTCTCGCTAGACCACTACCACCCTCTCCAGACGCCGGCCGGATTGCGTCGAGGCATTGCCGGTTTTCTGCAATCGCATGCTTCGAGGTTGGCTGTTGTTGTCCCCCTCAGTCGCACCGGTTCTCGGACATCGCAGCGTGGGCGCGACCAAGGCACGTTGCTCAAGTTCATCGAGGCCGCCTCGGAACGAAGGGCATAACGGCATCGACGTCAAGAGAGCTGCCAACGGCACCCGCTTCGTCAATACCGCGCAGAGAGATCGGCACCGCGGGTCCATGTCGCAACGATGAATATGGCAAGGTAAAGTATCGGAATTTCGCAACGATACAGCGCTGGAGCCACCTAGCGAAGAGCGCATCGGCTAGGCAGATGTTTCGCGGAGATACACTCGCGGCCGCGAGCGAAATTTCGTCAGGAACGTCGAGCCTTTTCATCCTCGCTACCAAAAGGCACCCCCCAGCCTGCACGCGATCGTCGTGCGGCCTCCAATGCCTGGCCAGAGCGCGGCCACCGGAACAACATAATTCGTAGGTCCATGGCGATAGGCGCGCGGACTCACGCCTCGGTGAAAACACCGCTCAGAAGCACTCGACCGATTCATGAGCAGCCTCCGCGAGCACCGATCTCGAGACCTCCAGCCGACCCATCGCAACCCCGCATTTGTGCTGTCGCGCGCCCAACTCTACAGCTCAATCTCAGTGCCCTGGTCGTCGAGATCCAACCGTGGGATCACTCTCGCTATCCCAACAAGATCGACACATCTCATGCCGTCGGCGGTTCTGAGCTCGCTCCACCCTACGCATCCTCCAGCAGCGTCTACATGGATGATTTCAGGGACACGTGCTCCGATGAAATAGCACTGTGCCGACGAGGTCGACAACGATTGCCTGCGAAGCCCTGAGCACTCTCGCTACAGGCTTCGTTCCACCCTTCAACACGGGCCGATGCTCCTACTCAAATTCCCAACGGGTTTCGCCGCGAACGATTTTCATGCCGAGGCTCCCCCCTCGCGCGCGCTTTTTCGAAGAAATCGGCCCGCAAGACTTTGGATCGGTGGCATCACCAGCGCAAGAATGGTCGGCGTTGGTCACCGTCTGGCGGTGCGGGCCCTTTGAGATAGCACGTTTTCTGGTACATTTTCGGGGATGAGCGTAACCGATGGATTCGGGGACTCCGTGAACAGGAGCGAGCAAAGAGCCCCGACCATCGAGGACTGGACCCGCGATACGACTCCGGCCGCCGACTCCCACGACAATAAGAGGCCACTTGGGAGAAACCCCGGAACACTGATCGGTCGATTTACGATCGAAAAAAAGATCGGATCGGGAGGCATGGGGGTCGTCTATCAAGCGGACGACCCCCATCTAGAGCGAAAGGTCGCTCTCAAGATGGTCCGTTCTCACGTCGGAAAAGCCTCCACTCAACTGATCTCCGAGGCAAGAGTCCTCGCGCGACTCTCCCACCCCAACGTTGTCGCAATCTACGACGCCGACATCGTCGCAGATGACGTCTATATCGCGATGGAGCTGGTGGACGGTCCTCGCCTGAGCGACTGGCTTCAGACACGGCGAAGCTGGCGAGATATACTCGCTATCTTCGTACAGTGTGGACACGGACTCCGTGCTGCCCACGAAGCCAACATCGTCCACCGAGATTTTAAGCCCGAGAACGTACTGATCGGCCCAGACGAACGCCCCCGTGTCCTTGACTTTGGTATCGCGCAGTTAAGGTCTCCGAGCGTCCCTCCCCCCCCCGATCAAGGGCCTTTTCTCGGCACGCCGGCCTACATGTCGCCAGAACAACATCTGGGTGGCGTGATCGATGCCCGCTCCGATCAATTTAGCTTTTGTGTCGCGCTCTACAGTGCGCTCTATCGAACATTGCCATTTCCAGGCAAGACCGCGACAGCGATCGCCCAGCACGTCATGGACGGACAAGTCGTGGAACCTGCTGCAGGAACGAAGGTTCCGACATGGTTGCGCAGAGTGCTTCTACGGGGGCTCCAGCATCGACCCGACGATCGCTACCCGGACATGAAAGGGCTGCTCGGAGATCTCGAGGCCATCCCCGCACGACACGCGAGTCGGCGTCGAATGGCTCTCGGGGGTGTTGTGGTTGTCGGGGCGCTCGCCATCGGTGTTTCCGTCGGCCCCGGTCGAGACGTCGAATTCTGCCAAGACGGTGCAAGCTATTTTCACGATCTCTGGACACCCGCGCGCCGCTCACAGATTGCGGACGCCTTCGAGGGCAGCGGAAGTCGATACTCAAAAACTGCCTGGACACAATCCGAAACATCACTCGGTCACTATGTCGACCAGTGGATCGCTCTCTATCAGGAGAATTGCGCCTCGACCCATCTCCGCGGCGACCAATCTGCGGATCTTCTCGATCGCCGAATGGCCTGTTTGAATCGTCGTGTGCAACATTTCTCGGCGATTCTTGAAGCCTTCTCCGACGCGACCCCTCGCACGGTCCGATTCGCCGCCGACACGATCGAAACCCTTGCCCCGGTGTCCGACTGCACCCTCATCAAGGATCCTGCCCCACACTCGCTCTTGCCCCGAAAGCCTAAGTCTCTTGAGCTCGAGCGAGAGCTTGCCGGACTCTCGATTGCTCGAGTTACGGATGCATCGACATCGATGTCGCTGGCCGACGAAATGCTCGCTCGCTCGCAAAAACTTGGGGACCCTACATTGGAGGCAGAGATTCGTTTTGAACGCGCAAAACTTTACGACGTCATTGACGACCAAGAGGCCGCTGAACGTGAATATTCGCAGGTGCTTGTCCTCGCCAAACAAGTCGGGGCGACCACCTTGGAGATGGAAGTTGAAACGGAGCTCGCTAATTTTCTCTCTGACAAACCAAGTTCATGGAACGAGGCGAAACGACGGTTCCGCTCCGCCGAGGCCCTGGGGGTCAACTTTCCCCAAAATGGTCGGCGGATGCATCACCTCGCGGCCATGTACGGCGCGGCTCTACGGCGCAATGGTGAACTCGAGAGCGCGGCGATCCACCTCACGCGTGCGGCCCAGCCCACTCAAGACCGTCCGGCACACCCCACCGCACAGCTCGAACTCGCCGAGATCGCAGCCACCCAAGGAAAGGCCACAGAGGCCTTTAAGCACGCCGCGCGAGCCCTTGAGAGCGCTCTTCACCAGTGGGGTCCTGAGCATCCAAACTACGCAACATTTTTGCTGAGGGTCGGCATCATCTACGCAAGTAACGGCGCCCACGACCGGGCCAAACCACTCCTGGAGCGTAGCAGGGCAATCTTGGAGTCCGACGGCATGCACTCGACACGGCTCGCCGTACTCTCGATCATGGAGATCGGAAATTTGTACGGCCGGCAAGGCAAACACCCTGACGCCTTTGAGTTCTACGCTTGGGCGCTTGAGCTCGCCCAACACTCAGAGACCGACCTCTCACAAAGCACAGCCTTCGTGCACCTCAACATCGGTATCCTCGAGATGATCGATCTTCGCTACGACGAAGCCATCGAGCATCTCGAGGAGGCTCTGAGTCTGCATCAGCGTTCTGCCCCCACGGACCACTCGGAAATGGCGCCCTTCTACATGGCTCTGGGCAACGGCATGGCCGGCGCACAACGCTGGGACGAGGCTCGTAAACCCCTCGAGAGAGCTCTCTCCCTCGCCAGCGCAAGTGAACACGGTTCCTTCAACTTCGCCGAAACCGAGTTCGCCCTTGCCCGTACTCTTCAACGCAGCAAGTCAGTCGCCGACCACCGGCGTGCGCTCGAGCTGGCGACTCACTCCGCTGACGCACTGGAGGTGCTGGGCGAGGCGTTTGCGGACGAGGTTCGGCGCTGGATCAAAGACCATAAGTCCCGCTGAAATCAAAACTCACGGTCCGAAATCAGTCTTCGATCGCCTCGCGCCAAGATCCTCGACCCTCAAAAAGTGAAACGAGACGGTCAACGCAATCATAAGCCGGGTCCTGTCCCCGAGATTGTTGCCTCCTTCGGGTGATGATCATTCTTCTACGCAGCTACCCGAGGTAAAGGGCGGACCACCCTCCGCGCAGGTCCAAAGACCCTTACGACCTCTAATTTGCCTTGCTCCGAGTGGGGTTTACCCTGCCACGCTCCTCGCGGAGCGCGCGGTGCGCTCTTACCACACCCTTTCACCCTTACCAAGGCGAACCCTGGCGGTTTCCTTTCTGTGGCACTTTCCTGCGAGTTACCTCGACTTGCCTTTCGCAAGCACTCTGTCCTATGGAGCCCGGACTTTCCTCGACACAAGCAAGCCTGTGCCGCGATCATCTCATGCCTTGGCCGTCTCGTTCCAACGCCTTCCTTAGCATAGACTAACGAGCCGGCGCCAGAGGATCGACGATCGCTCTTAGTCTTGAGTCGAAGGCGCATCGGTCGTGTCGAAGTCCGCTGCCTTGTGGCGCTCTCGCATTTGGCCCGAGGCTTCTCCCCAAACACGGTTTACACGGATGCCTCTTCGCACGGCCGGCCGTTGAGAAATGCTCTCTGCCCAGCGCCGCACATTCACGTATTCATGAACGGACAAGAACTCCCCCGCATCATAGAGGTCGCCCTGAACAAGCAGTCCGTACCAGCTCCAAATTGCGATATCGGCGATGCAATAGTCCTCGCCGGCCATATATGTGTGCTCGACAAGATGTCGATCGAGCACGTCGAGCTGCCGCTTGACCTCCATCGAAAAGCGATCGATCGGATATTTCAGTTTCGTCGGCGCATAGGAATAAAAATGACCAAAGCCTCCGCCGAGCAGCGGCGCACTTGCCATCTGCCAAAACAACCAATTGATCGCCTCGACTCGATCCGCAGTGGCCTTGGGCAAGAACGCATCGAACTTTTCTGCAAGGTAGAGAAGTATCGATCCCGATTCAAAGACCCGTTGCGGATCCCCGCCCGTCGATCGGTCCACAAGCACCGGAATTTTCGAATTCGGATTCGCGGCGACGTACCCGCTTCCAAATTGATCACCGCTCATGATGTCGATCAGCCACGCATCGTACTCGGCACCATCGTGGCCTGTAGCGAGCAGCTCCTCAAGAAGGATTGAGACCTTCGCACCGTTGGGAGTCCCTAGGGAATAGAGCTGCAACGGGTGTATCCCGACCGGAAGCTCTTTCTTGTGGGTGCTGCCGGCAGTGGGACGATTGATGGCCGCGAACTGTCCTTCGGCCTCGTGATCCCAGCGCCAAATTTTCGGGGGTGTATATCCGTCCATATGTGATTTCTTCGGGTCAATCACTGCATTATCGACTCGGTAGCGGCACCGTGTCTGCGACAGTTCGATGCATCGAGCTGTTCGTGACTCGACGGTCGGTCCCGTTGGAGGCCATCACCGTCACCACCGTCACGTTGTCATCACCCCCACGGTCCAACACGAGGTCCACGCAGACCTGAGGGAGATCCGCGACAAAATGCTCGCGTGCCAACTCCATGAGTTCTTCGGTGTCGATGTAGTTCGACATGCCATCTGAACACAGCAAAAATGCGTCACCCGGACAAACGTTGACTGTCATCAGATCTGCCTGGACTTCGCGCTCAAACCCAACAGATCGGGTAATGATGTGCTTCAAGTCGCTGGTCTCAGCCTCTTCCGCGCTCACCAGGCCTGCGCGAAGCTGCTCGTTAAGCCAAGTATGATCGTGCGTCAACTGGCTCGCTACTCCGCCACGAAATAGATAACAGCGGCTATCTCCAACATGCACGACGTGGGCTCGTTCGCGATAAAACAGCAACCCCGTGAGGGTGGTCCCCATGCCATGAAGCGAGGAATCCGCCTGCCCGCGGTCGTAGATTCGCGCGCTGGCTTCACTTGCCGAGGCCCCCAGAAGTTCTTTCGCAGCGGCGCTTGCGGCATCTCGGTCCAACCCAGCCAGTCCAGTCAGCCCGTGCTGAACCACCTTCGCCACGACCTCGACACAGGCCTGGCTGGCGTGAGCCCCCCCAGCATGACCTCCCATCCCATCCGCAACCAGAAAGAGTCCACTCGAATCGACGACGAGATAGGAATCCTCGTTGTGAGCGCGAACGCGCCCAACATCCGAGACCGACCAGGCACTCAAACGCATCGGCAGAGAGTATCACGTCGACCGGTCTTGCGTGCAGACCGATGCCAAAGATTTGCGCAAGTAACGCCGATCTTCCTCGGCCGACTGGAACCCATGGGCCAAAACCTCGACCCAAAGGCACGCAACCGCGAGTCACTAGACCTCAAAAGCCTTTGGCTCATCGGCCACCGAGATCTCGGAACCATCAAAACGAATGCGTTTTGCCTTCCCCTCGACAATTGTCAACAGCGACACTGGCCTGCGCCATACCCGTTCAAGACTCCGCAGTACCTCCCGGGCGTAATTCAGATCGAGATCAGTTCCCTCATGTCTGTGTCCAACCAGGAGCTCTCCACGGTTTAGATAATTCGCGTCGACGACGTAGACAAATGGCTGTCCCGAGTTCGTCAACGACTGGAGCAGCTGTCCCTTGATCTTTTCGAACTCGCGACTCTCTATCTCAAAATTTCCAGACCTTCGATTTTTTCCAAAGGTGAAGAATTTCTGCTCACGACAAAAGTCGAGCGTAAAAAACTCGTCGATGAAGGTCACATCGTTGTAGAGACGCCGAACTTCGAAGATCTTTGACTGACCAAGGCCAAGCTGCTTGTCCCATTCCTCTCGAGCGCGTTGATCGTCGCATTCATTCCATTCCTTCCCGAACTTCCCGGTGTCCCATCGTTCCTCGATGTGACGATACAGTTCAACGCCTATTTTGTAGGGGTTGAGCTGCGTCGGCCCCATCGCGGTCACACCTGACGCAGCCTCCGCATAGTCAATAAGCTCATCATCACGAAGCGCCTTCGAAGTCATAATTTTTGAATGCCAATAAGTCGCCCACCCCTCATTGAGGATCTTGGTCTGCCGCTGGGGTAAAAAATAGTAGGCTTCCTCTCGAAGAATTGAGAGCACATCGACCTCCCAGGGTTCTAAGGGCGCGTGCTTCAACAGGAATCCAAGCACATCCCGATCCGGGCTCGGCGGCAGCCGTTTGCTTCGCTCGATAGCGCGCTCGGCCTTCTCTTTTTGATCCTTGATGAACTCGGGTGGATTGATGTAGCGATCGAGATATTGCTTACGGCTGGCAAGTCTGCCCTGCTCGTCAGCAACATCCTCCTGGCCCGAGACGACAGGACGTGGCGATGTGTCCCCATCACGAAATGGCAGCCACGGATCCACCAGGTTGTCGAGAGAATTGCAGACATCAATAAATTTTTCGACCTTGTCGATGCCATGACGATCCATCTGCCGACGTATTCGCACCGCATGGTTGGCCATACCATCGATCATCTTGCGATCGGTGCACGCAAAGAATCGATTGTTTTTGAAAAAGTCACAGTGACCGCAAACGTGCGACATCACCAATTTTTGATCCGTCGTACTGTTTCCCTCCAACAAATATGCGTAGCAGGGGTCGGTATTGATCACCAATTCGTAAATTTTTGAGAGACCGTAGCTCTGATTCTTGAGCAATTTGTCGTACTCCATCCCAAAACGCCAATGGGGGAATCGTACAGGAAAGCCCTCATAGGCGGCAATCTCACACATTTGACGATAGTCCACCATCTCATAGACGGTGGTAAACATGTCGAGATTGTAGCCCTGGGCGTAGCCTTCGATCTCGATCTGGAGTTCAGCGAGGGCTTTGGAAATCGCGGCCATCATCGACCTCCCTTCAAAAACTCTCGAATCGAGTCCATAATATCGTCTTTTCCTTTAATCTCTGAAGTCAGCAGCAGATCCTCCTGAGGGAACGCCGAGCGTAGATCTTTGATAAACTGTCCACTCCCATACGGGCTCTCCACCTGACCATACCCGAACTGGTTTACGACCGGGAGCATCTCGTCGCGGAGGATCTTGATACAGGTCGCGGTGTCGTCGACGGACCAATTGTCACCATCGCTAAAATGAAAGGTATAGATATTCCAGCTCTCCGGCGGAAAATCCTTCTCGACGATATCCATACAAGTACGGTAGGCAGAAGAGATCATCGTTCCCCCCGATTCTCGGGTGCTAAAAAAGACATCCCGCTCGACTTCGCGCGCCGTCGCATCGTGAATTATGTAGCGGGATTCGATCCCTTTATACTGGGTGCGCAGCCAAGTATCGATCCAGAAAGATTCAATACGTACGATCTCCTTCTGTTCATCGCCCATCGATCCCGAGACATCCATCATATAGATGATCACGGCATTCGACTGTGGCTTTGGGTCAGACCTCCATGATCGATAGCGTTTGTCCTCGCGAATCGGAATAATCATGGGTCGCCGCGGGTCATAGTTACCCATGGCGACCTGGCGCTTTAACGCCCGGGTGAATGTCGCCTTGAAGTGACGCAGACTCTCAGGCCCAGTGGTCCTGAGGCTCACGTAGCGATCTTTCTCAGTTTCTACCGATTGGTGCCCCTTCGGTTCAATCCGAGGAAGACCCAGTTCATCGCCCAGTATGTCCGCAAGCTCATCCAGTGACACCTCAACTTCCAGCGCCTTATCGCCCGCCCCCTCCCCCGCTTCTCCTGTTCCTTGCCCCTCGCCTTCTCCTTCCCCAACCTGGTCGCCGGCTTCACCGTCTCCCTGACCCACTCCTCCCCCTCCATCGCCAAAAACAAAACGCGGAATATCAATCTTCGGCATAGGAATCGACACACGATCGTTTCCCTTGTGTGTAATCATGTCCCCACGCGAGATGTACCGGCGTAGATTTTCGCGAATTCGCCCACGAACGATCTCGCGAAAGCGGTGCTGGTCCTTGTCGATTCTGGAGATCATCTACGCTCACTACTGGCACTGTATTGGGTGCCGTGTTTTAGGGCCGGGGCAACCCGCCATGGCCCTATGGGGGTCAACAGAAGAAGAGGGTTCTGCGCGACTTCGGTTGGTTCCGCGCGTTCGGCGATACGTGACTTCATGAATCATAGCACCGGCCCGAATATGGGGCACTCGTAGAAGTTGCGATCCGATCGATGCCTCACCACATGCTTAGGGCGTATGCTGCAATTGTCCAACGGTTCACTCGCGAACGAGCCACCGGACCTTTTCCGTGCCTACGGAATCTCCCCTTCACGACCTACACTCAGTAGAGGACCACACCATGCCTAGCTCACGCCTTGTTGACGAGATCGCCAACCTCCAGGACTACAAACGCTACAAGGACCTCAACTGGTCTGGAAGCTTCGAGGACTACCTCGCCTTGGTTCGCAAGAATCCTCGGCTTGCACGAACTGCGCACGAACGCGTCTACGACATGGTGGTCGCCGCGGGCACGGAGGAGGTTATCGACAACAAGAAGCGAATCACCCGCTACAAATTCTTTCAAGATGAAAGTCGAGGAGGACACGATGCGATCTTCGGACTCGACATACCGCTGATGCGCCTCGTCAATGTGCTCAAAGCCGCCGCCCTTCGTTACGGCACAGAAAAGCGGATTATCTTGCTGCATGGGCCGGTCGGCTCATCCAAGTCGACGATCGTTCGTCTACTCAAGAAGGGTCTCCAGGACTACAGCCGCAGCGATGAAGGCGCACTCTATACCTACGAATGGGTTCTGCCACCCGACCTCCGTCATCTCACCGCAGGCGAGGAAGTTTTTCGCTCTCCCATGAACGAAGAGCCCCTCAAACTCATCCCTCCAGAGTGGAGGGAACAAGCGATCAGCGAATTCGGACTGGAATGCGACGGCTTTCGTCCGTGGGTTCGCGGGCAACTGAATCCGGCATGCCGCTTTATCTTCCGCGAGTTGATGGAACACCATGATGGTGACTGGGCGAAGGTGATGGGCCACATCCGCGTACGGAGGCTGCTTATCAGCGAGGAAGATAGGGTCGGAATCGGTACCTTCCAACCCAAAGACGAGAAAAACCAGGACGCGACCGAGCTCACAGGCGACATCAACTATCGACGAATTGCCGAATACGGATCCGACACCGACCCACGCGCCTTCAACTTCGACGGCGAGTTTAATGTCGCCAACCGCGGTCTCATTGAGTTCGTCGAGATCCTCAAGCTCGATGTCGCTTTCCTCTACGACCTGCTTGGCGCGACCCAGGAACGCAAGATCAAACCAAAAAAATTCGCCCAGACCGACATCGACGAGGTAATCATCGGCCATACCAACGAGGCTGAATACAACCGCCTGCTCGAAAACAAATTCATGGAGGCGTTGCGCGACCGTACCGTCAAGATCGATATTCCCTATATCACCAAGCTCCACGAGGAAATCAAGATCTACGTCAAGGACTACAATCCTGAAAAAGTTCGAGGACGATTTATCGCACCGCACACGCTCGAAATGGCCGCGATGTGGGCTGTCTTGACTCGCCTCGAAGATGCAAAGAAGCAGCAGCTGAGCGTGCTGCAAAAAATGAAACTCTACGACGGAAAGACCATGCCTGGTTTTACCCAAGACAGCGTGAAGGAACTCCGCAAGGAGACTGTACGGGAGGGCATGGAAGGAATTTCGCCACGCTATATCCAAGATAAAATCGCCAACTGCCTCGTCAGTGACCGAGGCCAGAGCAACATCAATCCCTTCTTGGTGATGAATGAGCTGGAATCGGGCCTACGCAATCATTCGCTGATCACCAACGAAGACGAGCGAAAGCGCTATCGAGAGTTGCTGGCGGTCGTCAAACAGGAGTACGAGGATATCGTCAAGAACGAGGTCCAACGAGCCATCAGCGCCGATGAAGATGCAATTGATCGACTCTGCTCGAACTACATCGACAATGTAAAGGCGTATACCCAGCGCGAAAAAGTCAAAAACCTCTACACCGGCCAAGACGAAGACCCCGACGAGCGCCTGATGCGATCGATCGAGACCAAGATCGACATTCCCGACAGCCGAAAAGAAGACTTCCGTCGTGAGATCATGCACTACATCGGCGCCTTGGCAGTCGAGGGAAAACAGTTTGATTTTCGGACCAACGAGCGACTCTACAAGGCACTTGAGCTGAAGCTCTTCGAAGACCAAAAAGACAGCATAAAATTGACAAGCCTCGTCAGTCAGGTCGTCGACAAAGAGGCCCAAGAGAAGATCGACGTGGTCAAACAGCGGCTGATCCGCGACTACGGCTACGACGACTCCTCCGCCAGCGACGTCTTGACCTACGTCGCCAGCATCTTCGCCCGCGGCGAGATGAAGGGCGACTAGGAGCAAAACGGGGCCTCGCCGCCCCGCCAGGGATATCACGTGCCATCCCAACAGATCCCGTGATCCCTGGCAGGTCCGCGGTGACCCCCTGTAAGCGGGTCACCGCGCGCGACGAGCCTTGCTGACGTACACTTCCAGCATGGGCCGCTTCCGCTCCTTCTGCCACCACCCCTGCAAGCTGGCCACGCTGGCCGCTCTCATCGGCGTCGTCGCAGCGAGCGCATGCGCCCGCAAAACGCGCCCTGGTTCGAGTCTCCCGGTCGCCGCACAATCGACCATGCTCACGCTTCCCGCCCCGCCCGTCGCGGACGCCCGCGATTTCAACGTCGACTCCCCCCAAGGCGACCGCAACGACCCCTACTATTGGCTACGTGACGACACGCGGGAAGATCCTGAGATGCTCGAATACCTTCGGGCAGAGAACGCTTATACCCAAACGACGCTCGAACCCGTCTCCGAACTGCGTGAGACCCTTTTTCAAGAAATTCTCTCACGTATTGCCAAAGACGACAGCTCGGTTCCTTACGCACTGCGTGGCTATCTCTACTATCGCCGATTCGAGCGAGAGCAAGAATACCCGGTCTATGCCCGGCGGAGTTCGTCTCAAGATAGTCCTGAAGAAATACTCCTCGACGGCAACAAGTTGGGCGAGGGCGAGGCGTACTTTGCCATCGGTGGCCGACGCGTTAGCCCCGACAACCATCGACTGGCCTACGCCGAAGATCGAGTCGGACGCCGTCAATACGAGATCCGAGTTAAGAACCTTGAGACCGGAGAACTCTTTGCAGACCGAATCCCAAACACCACCGGCCGAATGGTCTGGGCCGCGGACAGTGAGACATTTTTTTACATCGAGAAGGATCCTACGACCCTCCTCGGTATCCGAGTAAAACGCCATCAGATCGGTACCTCTCCATCCGAAGATCCAATCGTCTACGAGGAAAACGATCACAGCTTCTACATTTCTCTCGGAAAGACCGGCGACGGCCGGTTTCTGACCATCTCTCTGCAAAGCACAGTGTCCTCCGAACTTCGTACGCTTCCGGCAGAGCAGCCGACAGGGACCTTCAAAGTCTTTGCGCCTCGCGAGCGGGACCACGAATATAGTGCTGATCACATTGGCAACCGTTGGATCGTTCGGAGCAATTGGCAGGCACTCAATTTTCGGATTCTCGCGGTCGACGACAATGAGGTTGGAAACAAGCAACACTGGTCCGAGCTCATTCCCCATTCGGCATCGGTCTTTCTTGAAGGCATGCATATTTTTTCTGACCATCTCGTGATCAGCGAGCGCAGCGATGCGCTACAGCGCCTGCGAATCCGTGCCTGGAAAGACGGCCACGAGAGTTTCGTTCAATCCGACGAGCCGGCCTACAGCGCGCGTCTCGACGTAAATCGGGAGCGGGAGAGCCATATGCTTCGCTACAGCTACACATCGCTCACGACCCCCGCATCGATCTACGAGGTCGACATGGACACGGGCGTACGCTCGCTGCTCAAACAAGAACAAGTCCTGGGTGGTTTCGACCGTATGAACTACGTCACGGAGAGAATCTCGATCCCGGCCCGCGATGGTGCCGAAATTCCGGTTTCGCTGGTCTACCGCAAGGGATTCTCACGCGACGGTTCCGCACCGCTCTACCAATACGCTTACGGGTCCTACGGCTCTTCATCGGACCCAAGCTTTCGATCGCATATCATTAGCCTCCTTGACCGAGGATTCGTCTACGCCATCGCCCATGTCCGCGGTGGGCAGGAAAAGGGACGAGCCTGGTACGAGCAAGGAAAATTACTCCACAAGAAAAACACGTTCACAGACTTCATCGATGTCACCGAGCAACTGGTCGCTCGCGGGTATACGGCCGCAGATCAAGTTGTCGCCATGGGAGGAAGCGCGGGAGGGCTGTTGACTGGGGCAGTCGTGAATATGCGCCCCGACCTCTATCGCGTCGTCGTCTCGCATGTGCCCTTCGTCGACGTCGTCACCACCATGCTCGACGAGACGATTCCGCTTACGACCAATGAATTTGACGAATGGGGAAATCCGAAACACCAACCCTACTACGACTACATGTTGTCCTATTCCCCCTATGACAACGTCGAGGCTAAGAACTACCCCGCCATGCTCGTCACCTCTGGGCTTTGGGACAGCCAGGTCCAATACTTCGAGCCTGCGAAATGGGTGGCCAAGCTGCGGGCCAAAAAAACGGATACGAACCCGCTGCTCCTCCACATGAACATGGATGCCGGCCATGGCGGCGCCTCTGGCCGATTTCGTCGACATCGCGATCGCGCTCTCGAATACGCGTTCATTTTGCAGGTTTTAGGCGTTTCCTAAACCTGTCCCGGATGCGACATGATCGCAACGGATCACCCCTCTGGGGGAACCGCTGCGATCACATGGAGGCCCACGCCGCCCGGGAATCCATAGCTCACGGCCTCGTCCATACCTGTGACCGTCACACCCACAGGCACACTCGCCTCCACCGTGTGTGATCCTGCGTCGATCTTGAGGCGAGCAAAATAGAACATTCGCCCCTCAAGCATGCCAAGGTCTTGTCTGTCGACAGCCGGTACACGAACACCATCCAACATCCACTGACCGCCGGGTCCGACGATCGTCAAGTGATTGAGAGCGTAGCCTCTCGGCACCGCAAAAAGATATTTGTGTTGAAACTGTGCGGTCGGAGGCAAGACGATCATCGCAGGATCGCCCAACTGTCCATTCTCCGGTTTTATCGCTCGATTGCTCTCCAAAAATTCAGTAAGTCCGAAAGGCTGCTTCGCCGCGCCACTGTGGACTGTGAACGGTAAAAAGGACTCGAACACCGCGCTCTCTGTGGCACCGATACGGGTCGGCGCACCATAGGGACGTTGTGGACAATAGTACAAGTCGGTAGTCTCAAAGGCGCCGGTGAGTCGAAAGACGGTCGGGTCGCTCCCGAACGCCGGACTGGCCGCAGGAGCGACGGTGTAGGCGGTCCCCCATGCATCATGGGGAATGAGCTGGTGCTCCAGATGGTCAGCGCAACACTGCTGCGCCGATACTGGCACGATCGTAGCGACATTCCCGCTGAATGCGGCCACAGGCTTGTCGGAGATCACACGGGTCCCGGAGAGATTGTTCCCGGGAACTGATCCATCGGACAGAACAGTGAACACCGCCCCCCGATCAAGTTTTATCGCCGAAAGCGGACCGGGTAGGACGGAAGTCGTCGGGAGCACAGAAATCTCGGTATCGTCCTCGTTTGCGACGATCGACAAAAATGCCCCCGCCGAGACCGCCTCCGTGTCGTTCGAATCGATAGCAAGCATCACTCCGTCTCCAGTAACTGCCGCATACGAGGTGCCGAGCGCATGCGTGGGCAACAACAAAGAGGCGTCGTTCGAATAGACCTCAATCTCATTGTCGAGGGGATTGAACTGGTAGGCGGTTATCGGGAGGTCGCTGACAACGCGAAAGGCGACACCGTCGTCGCTATTTCTGTCGGGCGAAATACTTTGTGGATCGAGCTGAAATTCGTGAGTTTCATTCACCGCAACCGAGGCGCTCACAAGAACTTCGGCGCTCGCACCGAGGTATATTTTCACGTCCGCGGGCTCTAGCGATGACGCGTTCGCCACCACTACCGCAAATTGCTGTTCGGCTGCGGGAGGAGACTTCCCTGAGCCCCGCCATTCGTTTGGCAGATCGACAGCCCAAAATTCGCACCCCAAATTAGTCTGAGTTCCGGCGACCTCATCGCAACTCGCCGGGAGGTTAAAGAGCGAGTTGTCCTCGCCGACGTCGAACTTGAATCCCCCCTGGTCGTCCGCCTCTTGATCACTGCCGTCCTCCCACTGCGCGCAGGGGTTCTCCCCTGTCTCTGAAGTCTCGTTCTCTCTCCCGGCCCCGCTCTCGATCGGATTGTAGACCGGCGACAAGGGGGGGCTCTCCTCAGCGCATCCTCCGATCGCCGCAGCCGTCAACGCGAATGGCGTCCAAAAAGAGGCGATACGAATTCCAGATACGGCCATGGGCACCTCTCACGAGTCTGCCGCAAAACAACGACGCTGGCCACGCCACATTGGGCCGCCAACGGGCCCAGGCGCCGACACGGACCACAGAGACTAGTCAAAATGGCCTAGGACCGGGAGATGATCTGACGGTCCTTCGTCCTCGCGCGCTTCCGCGACATGGACCACGGAGCGGCAACGCCCGTACAGACCGGGCGTTGCATAGATATGATCGATACGCATGCCTTCCTTCTTCTCCCATCGACGATGCTGGTAATCAAAGAAAGTAAAGAACCCCGGACCGGTTTGGTGCCGGAGAAAACAGTCCTTGAGGCCAAAATCGGTCAAATGCGTGAGTGCTGAACGCTCCGCGCTCGTGCAATGAAGTTTTTCTTCGAAAGCAGCAGGGTCCCAGACATCCTCGGGCCGAGGAATGACATTGAAATCACCGCAGACGATCACATCTTGGCCAACGCGATGAGCATCCAACTCGGCTCGAAGACGCGCGTACCAGTCGAGCTTGTATGGGAAATTTTCTGACTCAAGGGACGTCCCGTTGGGCGCGTAGAGATTATAGATCGTGACCCCTTGCACCTCCACTGCAAGAATCCGACGATGCTTGTCCGCAGGTGGATCCGCGAATCCAGACTGCACCTCATCCACTTCTTCTTTCGTGAGCGTAGCCACCCCGGCATATCCCTTGGTTCCATTTAGAGAGACCTTGTAGCCGAGCTCCATAAACGGAACCCGTGGAAATAACCGATCCTCAACGCGAGTCTCTTGCAGACATGCGACGTCCGGCTGATGCTCATCGAGAAACGACAACACATTGTCCAGACGCACTCGGATGGAGTTCACGTTCCAGGTAAGCAGCGAGAATGACGAGGCCATGGCCGCGGAGTCTGCCATGCTCGGCCCACTTCGTCACCCCGGAGGACCACCGACCAGCGACGGCGGCCTGTTCTTCCCTCGCTCCTCGGAATCTCGAACGCGATCGTCCCCAAAGCGATCCTGAGTGCCATCAAAACCCAGGGCGGCCATGCGCTCTCGCATGCTGGTATAGGCGTCTTCAAGGCGGCGACGCTGTTCTGGATCTCCGGCATCGACGTGGCGGCTAAGAGCCGTGAACGACCCCGTCGCCTGGTTAAAGAGCATCGCGCGATGGTCGTCATCGCTGGGAACATCATCGTCGAGCGCGCGATCAAGGGCCGCGAGCGCACCGAAAAAGGCTTCCTCAGCTTCCTTCGGACTGACCTCCCCGGCCACTTGGGCCGACGGGAGAGGAATATGACGACGCGTATCGTCGGAGCTCAAGAAATGAGCGATCGACGCCTCGTGCTCCGCGACCCGGGAGCGCCCCCTCGCGGCTGTCCTCTTCGTGTCCAAAGAACCGCCACGGCTTCGCTTGTCTTGCCCCTGAGCGTCATCGATTGATGATTTTTGGCCGATCGACGCCGACCGAGAGTCCTCTCTCAAATCGCGGACAATCCCCGCTACGCCCCATAGCAAGAGCCCGCACACACAAGTCGCCCCCATCACGAACGAGGCGTTCGGTCGCTTCATGATTTCGGTTTCCTGCTGCCGCGAGCGAAAGGCAGCATCGTGGCATCTGTCATCAATTCGACTCTCCGTCGAGGTTGCCAGACTTCGCACGACGACGACGGCGGCGCAGACCATAAAAGAGCAACGCGGCGGCAAACCAAGCGAAGGCAAAGAGAACTGACGGATCCAAGGCAACCGCCAGCACCACGAGCACAGTGATGCTCGAGAGCCCATAGACCAACGGTGGGATCGGATAGAGCCATGTTCGATAAGGCCGCTCAAGTTCACGTAGCTTGTGCCGTAGAACGACGACGGTAAGGACCGTCAAGGTTCCCGTGATCAACATGGCACTGGTCGTATAGGCGATGAGGCTCTCCAGGTGAGAGCCCAACAGCAGCAAAGCGAGAGCGAGCGCGGCCTGGAGCCACAGCGCAAAACTAGGCGTCCCGTAGCGAGCGTCGAGTTCACCGACCGCTTCGAGGCAATCGCCCTGCCGGGCCATGGCGAAGCCAACCCGAGAACCCGTCAAGACTGAGCCGTTCAAAGACCCCATCATCGCCAAAAAAATTAAGGATGTCACGATGGCGATTCCCCGGTCCCCAAACAGAGCCTGCGCTGAGGCCGTCCCCGCCTCTCCCACTCCCGCAAGCCCCTCGAGGCCGAAAATCTCCAGGAAACCAAAACAAAGCACGACATAGAGCGCTGTCACGGCCACCGTACCTCCGATAAGCGCCCGCGGTAGATTCCGCCCGGGGTTGTGAATCTCCGCACCGATGTAGATGGCGGCATTCCACCCTGAGTATGCGAAGTAAATCGGCAAATAGGCCAGCGCGACACCTCCAATCGAACTCGCGGCTGAGCCGTCTGAGCCGTCTGAGCCTGCCGAGCCGGTTGAGATCGGTTCTGGTGGCGGAGGCGGTCCCCCGGGGGCAAACAACACAGCGAGACTAGCGACCAACAGAACCACGAGAGGGATCATCGTCACGACGATCTGCAGCCAGCCAGACAATTTGACCCCGACATGGTTTACCGCCGTGAGACCGACAATAATGAATGCGGCCGCGAGATGAGTGCAGGGAACATCCATTCCCAAGATGGAGATCGTACCGGCCATGTCCGGCCCAAACAGCACGGGGAGCTGGTACGTCGCCGTAGCGAGAGCGATCGTCGCCAACGACCCTGGAAATATGGCGAGAAGTTGTAGCCAACCCGCTGCAAAGGCAACCCCGTTGCCCCAACCTAGTCGGAGATACGAATAGTCGCCCCCAGACCGCGGCATCATCGCTCCCAGCTCTGCCAGACACAGCGCACCGCACAAGGCAGTCAGCCCCCCCCCAAGCCACATGAGGACAAACACCCACTCGTCGTGAACTAGGGCCGCGACTTGATGCGGGCTAATAAAAATTCCGATGCCGAGCATCGACCCCGCGACGAGGGCAAGAGCTGGCAACCCCGACAGACGCCGGCTGGGCTCTGCAAAAGACTCAGACACGAACGCGGACCGTACACCGACAACACCGACCTGTCGCGTCAACAAGCTCTGCCCGCGGCCCAAGCCGAGATCCCGCCAGCGAGCGCCCCAATCTTCGCTATGGACCCTGCGTCAAGGGCGAAGAATGCCGTCGGAATGGACTCTCAGCCCGGCTGCGATGCTTACACGACGGCAACCGCGTTGAGGCACGATCGGTGTGCGACAAAGGCGCACTCGGCCCTCGTCGTGGGCGATGTCCCGCGGGATGGACGCCACCGGTCCCCCGAGATGAAGTTCTCCGCTTGGCCTCGCAAACAAGCTTTGACAAGCTTCGGGGGGGCTGGCTAAGGTCCGCACCGCCCATACTTTTGGGCCACAAACCCCGTCGCGCGCCCGTCACGCAATCGAATCCCAGCCACCTCGCCGTGCGCAAAAAACGACCGCACCAGATTCTTCCGTCGCACACGAAGTCCCCCCGGCAACGAGCCCCTGGCTTGGCCCTGGTTGCAGGACTGTTGTGCACCTTCGCTACCCTTCCTGGTGGTTGCGCGAGCGGACCCGATCTCTCGGCAGACTACGGCCAGACCGCCCGTGAAAATTACGAGCTGGCCGTGGGTGAATTTGCGGACAAAGACTGGGAAGAGGTCGTCGCCTACGCGGATTTCGTTCGCATCCGATTCCCCTTTTCTCGCTATTCGGTGGAATCGGAGCTGCTGATCTGCCGCGCGCAATTTGAGCTCGGCGAGTTCATCATCGCCCAAGACGCCTTTAAGCAATTCGCGCGCCTGCACCCTACCCACCAGCACGTCCGCAACGGTTGGGTTCCCTACATGGCGGCCGTCTCCGCCTACATGGCGGCGCCCGAGAACGGCATCATCGTCCCACCCCATTACCAGCGGGACCAATCGTTGCTGCAAGACGCACTGCTCGAGCTCGCCTATTTTTTCGACCACTATGGTCACACGCAGATGAACTCCCTCGCCAAGGACCTTCAAGCGAAGATCCAACGCAAGCTGCTGGAGCACGAGCTCTATGTCGCGGAATTCTATCTCGACCGTGAACGCCCCGAGGCAGCCATTGGCCGCCTTGAGAGCGCCCATGCCACCTATCCAGGAATCGGCCTCGATGCAAACGTGCTTTTTTTGCTCGGAATCACCTATCTGCGTGTCGACGAGATCGAGTTGGCCCGGAATACTTTTAGCGAGCTGAGCACCCAGCACCCTAGCCACTTTCACGGGCCCCAGGCAAAGCTGTACCTCCGCCATATTCAAGAGGTCTACGGACCCGAAGACCAAAACCGAATTCGTCCAGAGCGCCCACGCCCCAAACCGCTCCCCCCCGCTCGTCCAAAAAAACCGGACTCGAAGACCGCTTCCCCGGCGTCAACGACGGCCAAGAACCCGTCCCCAGCGCCCGCCAATTCGGCGCCCACCAATTCGGCGACCGCCACCTCGACCCTCTCCCCCTCGGCGCCCGCCACCTCGACCCCCGCCACCTCGACCCCCACCCCCTCGGCGCCCACCACCTCGACCCCCTAGACTGCGACTCGCTCGCGGGTTGGGACTCGAGGGCACCCACCAGGACCGAACGCGGCGTGCAAGACTGGCCGCAGCGCTCTCTAGCGACGCCTCGACCCATGCCGCCACGCCTCGACGATAACGACCGAGCCCGTATCCTCAACCCTGCCCTCGGACGCGAGTTTCCCGATGGGATCGGTGGTTCGCTGCGCAATCGGGTCGAAGATTTTCGTGTATGGGAGATCCCCGCATACGCTGCTGACGGCCGTGACCAGGCTCATCTCCTTTTCACCCTTGAGAAGCAAGGCTGGAATACGGAGGATGCCCTCCGCCTGCTGGCCGACAAACTCGGTGTTCCGCGAAGCGAACTTGGCATCGCAGGTCTCAAAGACCGCAACGCGATCACAACCCAGTGGGTCAGCGCACCTTCCCGCACCGCAAGCCTGATCGAACAATTCGAGCACGATGCCCTTCGGCTCGGCAAGCCGCTCCCGCACTCCAACAAGCTGCGTCGAGGGCATTTGCACGGAAATCGCTTCGAGATCGTAGTCCGAAACGTCAACTGTGACTTGGAGACGGCGCTCGCCCGCGCCCGACTCATCACCGAAGAGCTGAATCGAAGGGGCCTCGCCAACGTCTACGGCGAACAGCGGTTTGGACACCACGGGCAAAATATCGAGCGCGGTCTTGAGGCGCTCGCTTCAAAGCGTCGCCGAAAACGAGCCGAATTTGTCATGAGCGCCGGACAATCCGCGCTGTTTAACCTCTACCTTGAACTTCGCCGCGAGTCGGGGACCTCGCGGAAAATTCTCGAAGGGGATGTACTCAAAAAGACCATCACGGGTGGCCTTTTCGTCTGCCAGGACCCCGCCTCCGACCAGCCGCGGCTGGAGTCGGGAGAACTTGAAATCACCGGGCCCATTTTCGGAAGCAAGATGCGATCGCCGCCTCCCGGAAGCCCATCCGCCGAACTGGAGGCAGAGGTGCTTGAGCGCGGGAAGATTCGGGCCTCCGCACTGCACGCGCTCGGACGCAGCGTACCGGGAACCCGTCGACGGCTCCGTATCACGCCAAGCGCCCTATCGGTCCGCGTGGCACCGGCGGTCGGCCCAACGGACGGCGCATTGCTCGCGTCGCCCACGGACCATGCCGACGGCCTTCTGGGCTCCGGAGGCATCGCCGTCGAGTTCTCGCTACCCAGTGGAAGTTACGCCACCGTTCTCTTGCGCGAGTTGATGAATGCCGGCGGCAGCCCCCGGCAGATCCCCTCAACGGCCGAGGGATCGCCATGAGTCTCCGCGCAACCCACTGGCCCCACAGTCGTCTTTCGGCTAGCTTTCGCTTCAGACTCGCCTCTGGATCTCCATGACCAACCCTGAATCTGCGAATTGGCTGTCCCAAAAGTTTCTCTCGCTAGCCCTCATGGGCGCCGAGTGGGTCCTTTGGATTCTTATCTTCCTCAGCCTGGCCGCCGTTACGGTCGTGATCGAGCGAGCGATTTTTTACAGCGGGATCTCAGGAACCGACTCTAGACTCATCAAGACCGTCAACACCGCGCTCGCGGAACAGGACTTGGATGCCGTCCACAAGCTCGTCGCCGAGAAGCACTCTCCGGGTGCGCGGATGATCGTCGGAATGCTTGAAGCCGCCGGGGCCGGTACAGCATCGGTGTCCGCCCGCATGGCCGGAAGCCGAACCTCGGAAAAGATCCGTATGGATCGATTCTTAAGTTTTCTCGGGACGATCGGTGCGAATGCACCGTTTATCGGCCTCTTCGGGACCGTGCTTGAGATTCTCCGCGTCTTCAATCAACTTGGAGCCGGTGGGGTCACGTCGGGCCAAGAAGCGGCCGGCATCATGACCGGAATTTCAGAAGCTCTCGTCGCCACTGCGGTAGGCCTCCTCGTGGCGATTCCGGCAGTCATCGCCTACAATGCGTACCAGCGTAAGGTGAAGAGGCTCATGAGCGAAGCTGATGCCCTCACCGGAATGGTCCTGGCCCAGCTCGCCGACGAGAGTCATCGCCCCAGCGCGAGACAACACAAATCGGAGACAAAATAGGTGGCTGCCACGCTGGGGAACGACGACGATGACGACGGCATCACGGGGATCAATATCACCCCGATGGTGGACATCATGCTGGTTCTCCTTGTGATCTTCATGGTCACCGCGACGACCATCAATCAGGTCGAGGGCATGCAGGTCGACAAGCCCGATGCAGCCACCGGCAAAACTCTTGAGGACATCCCAAAGAGCATCTTGCTCGTCTGCCACAGCGACGGAAAATACGTGATCGATGGCGATGAGGCGAAGGACGACGCCGCCATCGTAAAGAAGATCAAGGCAAAGCTAGAAAACAACCCCGATCTTCAGGGCATCGTAAAATGCGACGAGGCTGCCAATGTCGGCGCGATGGTGCACCTTATCGACCTGCTACGAACCAACGGCGTAAAAAAGTATGCAATCGCCACCGAGAAACCGGCCGCGACCACGACGCCGCCTGCCGGTAGCTAGAAGCTCCAGCTTGCCGCCATTTTACGACGATGGAATCTTGGTCATGAAAAATTCCAACACAGCCGGTCTCGTTGCTTTCTCGTGTCTCGCGAGCAAGGCACAGGACCGGACTGACACGAAACGGCTGGCCGGCCTCCTCGGCCGCTAGGCGAGCACCACGTGTTCGATTCCATCGGAATTCTCGCCTCGGCCCCAAGTATCCCCTGGTTGCCAGCGCTATCTCTCGCGGCACTCTGCGGCACGCTGCTCTACGCGTTTTGCCGAGATGCGCCCCTGCGGTCCTCGGTCGCCGCCATTGGAGCCCTACTCTTTCACGCCCTACTGCTGGTCCTCATGTCCACGGAACTCCGCGAGCGTTCCGCCGGCCCTGTTGTCGTCGAATTTGAGTTTGAGGCGGCCGGGCTGCCGGAGCCGGAGCCGGAGCCGGCGCCGGAGCCGGCGCCGGAGCCAGCGCCGGAGCCAGCGCCGGAGCCGGCGCCGGAGCCAGCGCCGGAGCCAGTGCCGCGCCCACGACACGAGCCGATCGCAAAAGCTCGCCCGGCGCCGCCACGACCGAAGGCTCCTGTCGATATCGAGCCGCCGCCACCCATGCGTTTCGACGCCAGCAACCTCACGGCTGTCGGGGGAACCAGCGGCGTCGTTGTTCAAAGCGGAGTCCACACCGGAGGCGTGCCCGGTGGAGCGCCTGGGGGTAAAGGCAAAAAGGACGTCCGCAAACCCGGTCCGCGCGAGGGCACCGGCACCGGCACCGGAAAGACCGAGGCTCCATGGGCGCCTCACAGCGAGATTTTTGTACAAAAATTACCCGGCGTGTTGAAGGTCCCGCATATCGAATGCCCCGCGTCCGCCCGAGAAGGCGTCGAAGGTACCGTCGTCTTGAAGGTCCAAGTGCGAAAGGATGGTACGGTGCGCAAGGTCAAGATCAGCAAGGGAATCGGCCATGGCTGCGACACGATCGCCAAAAATGCTCTCCGCAAAGCTCGCTTCAAACCAGCAGTGGCGACCAATGGTAAACCAGTCGATTTCGAACTCCGCTACGAGTATGCCTTCCGCATCATGCACTGAGTCTTCTAAGGGACAGCGACCGGTTCTCAAAGAGATGTGTCGAATCCTGCTCCCACTCAGCATGGGCATGGCTGTGTTCGGAGTCATAAGACCCGCCACGGCTGAGCCCACACATGCCAACAAGGAAGTCCTTTCAGCGGCCCCCGACCTCCCGGAGGACCTCATCCAGGCGAAGCTGCTCAACGCTGTAGTCTTCGACTACCCACAGGATCTAATAACGATGAAGCCTTCTCCCGCGGGGCAGGTCATCATCAATTATGTTGTCGGAATCGACGGCATACCGACGGAGTTGAAGGTGACCCGCGGCGTACATCCTCGGCTTGACGATGCCGTAATGGCCGCGATTTCGGCGCTCCGATATGAACCGGCTCGTTACCGTGGCGAGGCCGTGGAAATCGTCTTGTCGATTGGGCTCGATGTCCAGGCTCCTGTGGTCACTGCCCCCGTGGTCACTGCCCCCGTGGTCACTGCCCCCGTGGCAAAACCAGAGCCCGAATCGCCAAGGACCGAGGAGGCCACCGGCCTTGTTCGCCTCTCGGGAACCCTGCTTGAGGCCGGTTTTAGAACTCCGATCGATGGCGCGACCGTCTTGGCGATTCCAGCGGGCGACCTCAAAGTTGGCCGCATCAAAAAACGTATCTACGAGTCCGATGTCGAGCCGGAGTGGACGCTACGGGCGACGACCAACAATGCCGGACACTGGAATCTCCGTGGCCTCCCCAACGGCAAAGTCCGCCTCGTGATTCTCGCCCAGGGCTACAGACGTCTTGAATACGTGGTCAAGCTCAGCCCTGGCGAGGCTCTTGAGCTAAAATACTACCAGACACGACTCAACACCAACCCCTATCGAACTATCGTCGATGTCGCCCGCGAAGAGATGGAAGAAGTCACCCGCCGAAGCATCTCCGTCGAAGAGCTGAGCAAGATACCCGGCACCCAAGGAGACGCGCTCAAGGCCATCCAAAATTTTCCTGGGGTGGCTCGCGCCCCTTTCAACTCGGGCGCCCTCGCTATCCGAGGTGCTGCTCCGGGCGACTCGGCGATCTATCTCGGCTACCATGAAATACCGATCCTCTACCATTTCGGCGGTCTGACCTCAGTTTTCAACTCCGATATCCTCAGCCAGATCGACTTCATCCCAGGAAACTTCGATAGCCGCTACGGGGATGCCATTGGGGGCATCGTCAATGTTGTCCCCCGCAAAGGCCGACGCGATGGCATCCATGGCTACATCGACAGCGATATATTTGATACTGGGATCCTGCTGGAGGGCAAGGCCGGCAAGGGGTCTTTCATTCTGAGCGGTCGACGTAGCTATATCGATCTTCTTTTGCCGGCCTTGATCCCCGACGACGCGGGCATCAACTTCTCAATCGCCCCACGATACTGGGACTACCAGGCGCTCTTCGACTACCCCGTCTCTGGCGGCGAGTTTTCCGTGCGGGTATTCGGGTCGGACGACCGTACAAAACTGGTATTTGCGGCGGCCAACGACGAGATTCAAGACCGCCGAGATAGCGTAGAGTCGGTGAACTACTTCCACCGCGCGGACCTCGTTTATCGCAAGGTCAAGGGGCCGTGGGAGTTCCTGGTCACGCCATCCTACAAACGAGATTTTTTCGAAATTGATGCTATCGATATCTTCAAGTTCGACTCCGTGCTCGACACATTTTCTCTCCGCGCGGAGGTCTCAAATCGACTTTCGTCACGCAGCCGAGTGCGGCTAGGCACGGAGTTCATCAACGTCCGTGGAGACCTCTCCGTCACGGCCCCCGCGGCCTTTGGCAACGGTGACGGCACCCTTGCCCGCACTCAACTCAAGTTTTCCTACGCGATCCCGGCTCTTTATTCGACTTTGACCCTCGCCGTCACCGACGCCTTTGTCCTCTATCCAGGCGTGCGGCTGACCTACTACAGCGCTCCCGTTGAGCAATTCACCACCGACCCCCGCCTTCGTCTACGCTGGGCCCTCGGTGAAAAAACGACGCTCAAGGGAGGTGTTGGCCTCTACAGTCAAGGCCCCACTGGGGTTCAGTTCGATAAGGTTTTTGGCAACCCCAGAGTCGGGCCCGAGCGCGCGTTGCATACCAGCGTTGGTCTCGCCCAAGACCTCCCATGGGACATGAAAATCGAGGCGACCGGGTTCCACAAGAAACTATGGGATATGATCTCGTCGTCCTCAACGTGGATCGAGCATAAAGACGGTCGCCTCGGCCCCGAAAAAGTCGCAAACACCGGCACGGGGTACGTCGTGGGTGGAGAACTTCTCCTGCGCAAACCCCTCTCCTCGAACTTGTTTGGCTGGGTCTCCTACACGATCATGCGAAGTATGCGAAAGCATGCTCCAGGCGAATCCGAACGCCTCTTTGACTTTGACCAAACCCATCTTCTGACGGTCATTGCCAGCTACAAACTACCACGCCGCTGGCAGATCGGAGCCCGCTTTCGACTCGCCTCGGGCAACCCCTACACCGGCAACACCGCGGCCGTCTGGCAGGCGTCCGAAAACAGCTGGTTGCCGATCGCCGGACCCATCAACGGCGAGCGCTACTCGACCTTTCATCAGCTCGATATGCGAGTCGACAAGATGTGGGTCTACCGAAAAACGATGTTTACACTCTATCTCGATATTCAAAACGTCTACAACGCTCAGAACGTCGAATTTCTTAACTATTCCTACAACTATCGCGAATATACCACCATCAACTCGCTACCGATCATCCCCTCGGTGGGCACGAAAATCGAGTTTTGAGCATGGAAAACATTCACTATCGAACCTCAGTCTGGGGCGCCTCAAAGTCTTGTCGTCGACGTCGGCTTGGGAACAAACCATCCATTCGGTCCCTGTGCTCGCCAGCCTCGATACGAACCGCCGCAGCACTGAGCTTCGCGTCCCTTCTCGGTTGTTCTCAAGACCTCCCCGACGAGCGACTGATCATCGCTCCGCGGGTGCTCTCGATCAGCACAAACGTCGTTTTTTCGCCCACGAGCGAACCCGACGCGCCTGGGCTCCCACCCAAAGTGCAGGCGCTGCCCTTCGACACGGTAAAGATATCCCCCCTGATCGTCACCCCAGAAGGGGTCGTCGCACAGGAAGATCTTGCTGCTGCCCACGACCCTATCTGGATCGCTTGTGAGCTGGCCCCCGGAAGCGGACTCTTTGGTTGTATCTCGAAAGCGATGCCGACAGCCCTCGGCGACCTCCCCGATTGTCTCGTCCCAAGTCCCCTAGACCTGTCCGACCGAGGCCTCCCAGAGTTCCCTACGCCTTGCATCATCGCCCGTGAGGGCGCCCCAGAATTCGTCGTCCCGTTGACGGCCAACATGCTCATTGGCGGCGATTTCGAAATCACCATGATAGCGAGCTCGAAGGGGGGGACGTCCACCGATGCCTGCGCCTCGCCCTTCCTCAACGATGAGCACCGCCTGCCTGACGACTGTCTCTACGGGGTCCAGCGGCTCAGCCTTGGACCCCGCGAACAGCTTGCGGCCCTTATTGAACAGTTTGGAGGCCCATCCGCAGGGCTCGACAGCGGGAGCCAATCCGACGTCCCTGCGCCCGATCGCGCAATGCATATCGCAGATTTCACTGTGATTCGTATTGATCCTGAGGGTGAAATTTTGGGGCAACCCGTCTTCCTCGAAAGAGGGGATTCGATTCGAGTCGGCCTCGGAGAAACAATTCGCATCGATGTGAGTTCGCCCAAAGACGACCTCCAGTCCTATTTTATCCCGATCAACAACGGGGAGGACTTCGAAGAACGCACGGAGACCTACGATGCCGCCTGGTATCGTACCTGGGGCAGCATGCTGAGTGGAAGCAGCAACGACCCCGATAGCTACAACGAGTGGACCTTGTTGCCCAGCGGCCAAGATGATCAACTCATCCCCGACGCGCCGATCCATCTCTACTACGTGGTCCGAGATGGCCGACAAGGCGTAAACGAGTATTGGTTTAGTGTCGAGATTGAGCCCTAATCCGTCCTCCGCAGCGCTGAATGTACAGGGTACAATTCGAAACAATCATCCCTGGCGTGATGCCGAGTCGACAACAGTCGGCACGAGGATTCATTGGCCGGCAGACGCCTACACCCCTGCCTCTTCTAAAATATTTAGACCCACAAGAAGCGCGCATCGCTCCGCGGCTACAGGACCCAAAGCCAGGCCGAACACTCACCGCACCTGCTTCGATCCCCTGACAATGCCCGATCGCCCTTCGACCATCCTTGACCCCCCGCAATCCACGGCGTACTAGCACTATACGCAGTGGTCGATCTTTTCACAACTCTCGTCGTACTTCTCTCGGCTGCTCCGTCACAAGATCAGGCGTCAACGATCGAAGCGGTCCCAAATCCATCTTCGTCCGCGCAGGTCGTAGGTGAAGAAACGTTTGCTGCGGACACCACCTCAGCAGGGTTCGCAGTCGACACCGTCGAGTTCGAGGCGCCCTTCGCTGTCGACACCATGAACCTGAGCACGGTGCTCGCGGAGAGTATCAAGCACAACATTGATCTGCGCAGTCGGGTCGTTGACGTGAAAATTTCTGAGGCACAGATTCTCGCCTCACTCGGCGCCTTCGACCTGCGTCTCACCGCGGGTACACGCGTCATGGCGCAAGAAAACACTCCGCGTGGCTCGACCTTTGTATTCAGTACGGGGTCCAAACAGATCTCCGGCTACCTCGGAGTCAGCCAACGACTCACTACGGGCGGCAACATCTCGCTACGACTCGATCTCGACCGCATGCTCACAGATCAGCCGCTGAGTTTTTTTAACCCCGCGGCCGGCTCTTCGAATCTCGCGTCTTACGAAGTAAGACCCACACTCACCATCACCCATCCCCTGCTCAAAGGCCTCGGGATCAAGGTCAACCGAGCGCAAGAGCGGCAAGCGAGAATCGCCCGTGATCAGGCGGAGGCCGCCACCTTGGAGACCGCTCAGAATCTTCTGCGCGATGTGATTCGGTCCTACTGGGATGTCTTGTTCGCCAAACGCGATCTCGAAAACAAGCGACGCTCTCGGGAACTTGCTCAACAGCAACTCACGCAAACCCAAGCGCAAGTTCATGCAGGCCGACTCGCACCAATTGATCTCAAAGCCGTTGAGCAGGCCTTGGCCGTGCGTGACAGCGAAGTGCTCATCGCCGAAAACACCCTGCTCGACCGGAGCTTGACCCTCCGAACATTTATGGGCCAGGAGTTTGCGGGCCGCGGCCCGCTCGGGGTCATTCCGACCACGGATCCCACTGATTTCAACGTGACCCCCGTCGACGTCCAACGCGAAATCGAACGGGCGCTCACGGCAAATCCTCAGGTCCGGAGGCTCCAACTCGCCCTGGGTAGCAAGCGTATCGACGAGCTCGTCAATGCGAACCAGCGGCTTGCAAAGCTCGACTTCACCGGCAGTTTCACGGCAAGGGGCCGAAGTGTCGACACCGCACCGGACCCACAAACGGGTACGCCTGGGGAGACCGGAAACTGGGGCGAGGCCTTTCGAAACTTCGTCAACGAAGACATACGACGCAACGGTCTCCTGGCTGACTTCACTGTTTCTGGTGCTTTGGATCTGACCTGGGACGTCCAGAATCGAGCCGCTCTCGGCAACCACAAGCGAGTGCTGGCCGAGATCAAGCAGTCGGAACTGAATCTCAAGAAGATCAGACAAACCATCGCTACCGCGGTTGTCCGGGCCGCCAACAGCCAACGCACAGCAGGAAAACGGATCGAGGTCACAGCGATCTCCGTCGAGCTCGCCGAACAGAATCTCTCGGCCGAGCAGGCGCGATTTCAGGTCGGACGTTCAACCAACTACGACGTGCTCCAGCGCCTCGATCAACTCTCCCTTGCTCGCGCGGACGCGCTTGGTGCGCAGATCGACTACTTGAAGGCTATCGTCGAGCTCCAGGCGCTCAACGGCGAGATCCTCCCCGCTTACGGTATGGATCTCCCGAGATACGTCCATTAGCCTTGGGCGAACGTCGCGTCCCAACGTGGCCAGACCTCCTCATCCCAGGCCCCTCGTGGCCGATGGAATTCCAGAGCCTACGGCTGCCTAGGGGCAGCGACGGCAATCCGCGTTGGCACCCCCTCCGACTCTTGCCGGTTGTGGCCGCAATTGTCGCAGCTTGAGGCCGAGGCCGCCCACATGCTAGGTTCGGTAGCCGTTATGGAAGTTCGCGTCTTATGCGCGTGTCTTGTCTCCACGCGGAAGGATCCAACATGTCGGAAATTGCAGACAACAAATGGGAAGTGGAGGCATCCAAGCCACCGATCACAACCTTCTTCGGTATCGTTCAGATCGCGCTGATGTCGTGCTTCGCGGCCCTGTTCGCCTACATCGTGATTTTTTCGGCCGTGGCCATCGTCACTCCAAAACGGAGCGGCGGTTGGGAAGAAAAGCTGAATAATTCCAGCGCTCCTGCTGCCGCTACCGCTCCTGCTGTCGCCGCTCCTGCTGCTGCTGCTGTCGCCGCTCCCGCTGCTGCCGTCGCCGCTCCTGCTGCTGCTGCTGTCGCCGCTCCCGCTGGCTAGGTCGGACTGTGACGGCCTGGAGGAGGGGCAACCGCACTGGTGCATTGGGCGGCCCCGCGCTTGTCGCCTCTGTGACCGACAGGCTGTTGGCAAGATCGCCACAGGACTTTCTCGAGGGGACGGAATCTCGATCTAGAGACCGATAAAGCTCAGATGCTGTCCCGTCTTTGTCCCGTCTCTGCGATAGGAAAAATACAAATCGCGGCGAGTGTACGTACAGCCGCCAACGCGACAAATCTGTCCGGCCGGCACGCCCGCTTCGATGAGCTGGGCGCGTACCTGGGCGACGAGATCAACATGAGCCTTTGACCCGTGGGCCCTCCGCACCACGGTTTTAGGGAATCGTTTGGCGACTTCGTTGTCGACCTCAAAGGCTCCCACGCCGATGCAGGGACCGATTGCTGCCAAGATCGAGTCGCGTCGGATCCCAGCGTCCGCGAAAGTTTCGACTCCGGCGCCCGCGATATTGGCCACGGTCCCCCGCCATCCACTATGAAGCGCTGCGACCGCGGTGGCGGCTTGGTCCACCAGTAAGATCGGCACACAGTCCGCCGTCGTCACCCCAACGACCTGCGAGGGGCCAACGTGATCACGATGAAACCACAAGCCGTCGGCCTCACTGGTTTCGTCAACATCGTGGGCCGCGAGCACCCTCGCGCCGTGCACCTGCCGAACTCGAACAAGTCTGTCGAGAGAAAAGTCAGCCGCTTTGCCTAGCAAACAAAAATTCTCACGAACCGCGTCAGCATTGTCGCCCCAGTGGCCCCCGAAATTCAGGCTCGCGTAGGCCCCTCGACTCACCCCCCCGCGGCGGGTCGTGAAACCGTGAATGCATTGGCTCGGAAACTGTGGATTCCGTAGAAACACACGATCAGGCTAGTGGCTTGATCGGCGAAACACCATGCCCCCCGGGCCCGTGGCTCCCGGGCCCTCGAAGATGCTGGAGCAAGCGCTCGAGCTCCAGAGGAAGTGGAGCATCGAAACTCAGCCAACGACCATCGGGATGCTCGAAACCGAGATGCCCCGCGTGTAAAGCATGCCGAGTCAATCCAACGACCGCATCGCGGACGGTCTTAAAACGCGGGCGCCGACCGTACATCGTATCGCCGAGAATCGGGTGGCTCAACGTCCGGGCATGCATTCGAATTTGATGCGTCCTCCCGGTTTTCAAGACACACTCGAGCACCGCCGCGTGAGCGAAGACCTCGACTCTTCGCAGAACGGAGAGAGCTCGGCGCCCCCCCTCGTGGTTCGGGGTGTACCTACGGCGATCAGCGGGGTCTCGACCATGGCCGGTCTCGATCTTCTTCTTGGACCAACTCGGCACCCCCTCGACAAGCGCCCAATAGCGACGCGCGACGGTGTGGGCCTTAAACTGTGCCGCGAGCGTCCGTTGGGCCGCAAGCGACTTTGCGATGACCAACAGCCCGCTGGTTGCCCGATCGATCCGGTGAACGATCCCCGGTCGATCGACCCCATTCCCCTCAAGCCTTGGCATCGCATCGGCCTGTTGGCCCAGGTGGTGCAACACCGCGTTCACCAGAGTTCCACTCGAATGTCCCGGACCCGCATGAACCACCATCCCCGCGGCCTTGTCGACCACCAGCACGGCCTCGTCTTCGTAGACCACCGCCAGGGGAAGGTCCTCCGCAAAGGCACACTCCAGGGCCGTAACCTCCGGTAGCCTCAGCTCGACGTCCACAGCTCTATCGATACGCATCGATGGCTTGATCGATATCCCCGCGACTTGAACTGTCCCGTCGGCGAAAGCCCGAGCGAGCTGCGAACGGGACAGCTCATGACCCGCTGTCGCCAGCGACGCCACCAGCAGCCGATCGACACGCGCAAACTGACCAGGGGTCGCCCGCTCCGCCTGGGGCTCAAGACGTAGACAGACAGCGGTTCCCGTGGCCATCGGGTCCCTCACCAAATCGGTGAATCGAGCTGAGCCTGGGGCTTGATCACCCGATCGACGATGGCTCGGTCGTAGAAATTCATCCGGAAGAGCTCGGGGGTCACACGCGTGCGAAACAGATTGCGGCCCTCGGTGATCTCCTCGCCCAGGATCTCGAAGAACCTATCGGACTTCAAACCCGTTTCAATGTTCGCTTTGTTGTAGAGCTGGATATCCGAGGCGATCGCGCGAGCAAGCTGCTGAGCGCGCGCTTCGTTGTCAATGATCTGTGGGCCAGCCATGCGTATTCATTGTGCCATGCCCCCGGGCGCGGGGGTGGCGCAAGCGGTCGTTTGCCGTGCTATAGCCAGGTCACCATGGACGTCAACAGCCTCAGCGAGAGCCTCCCGTCTCTCCTGGCGGCCACCGTGGCTTTCGCTATTGGAACCTCTGTCGTCCTACGCGACCGGTCGCGGGACGAGTTTGTTCTGTTTGGGGTCTTTTGCTTCAATCTTGGACTCTTCCACCTCGCCCGTTTCTTTCACGGTCTGGTCGACGAGGCTCTTTTTGGTTGGGCTGCCCAGTCTATCAGTCTCGTGCTCCCATGGACCGCGGACCGGTGCTTTTCGAGCCTGATTCCGAGCGAGGGGCCGCTGCGTCGCAGCAAGCTCCGCACGTTCATGTTGGTGGTCCTTCTCTCAGCCCACGCGGTTGCGCTCTTCGTCCTTCTGGGCCGCGGGGACCGTGGGCTCGAAGACGACGGTCCCTTCCAATGGATCACCATCGGGCTCAATACCTACGTGATCGTCGGCCTGCTCCTTGTCATCTTGCGAATTTGGAGAGCGGCCCGCAGTGCCCGAGGCACTGCAGTGGCGCCACGCATGCGTTATTTGTTGTACGCGAGCCTTTGCGGGCTCGTCCTCGGCTCTCCGATACTCCCGAGTATCGGTCCCGTGGTGACCGCAGTCTACCTCTACTTTGTCGCGCAAACCGTCGTTCGAGAGCGGTTGATGGAACTTCCTGAGGTCATCTCGCGCACCGCGACGCTGACACTTATGGTCGTGAGCGTCACCGCCCTCTTCGCTGTCTTGCTGTTGTGGATTCCAATCAACGCCGGTGGAAACACATCCTTGTTCCTGTTCATTATTGCGGTCGGATCCTACGCAGTCATCGTGCTGATTGACCCCGTCCGCGCAGAATTTGAATCCAGGATCGAGACATGGTTGTTCCGTGACCGCGTCGCACTGCGCTCGTTGCTGGTCGATCTCCGACGCCGACTGGCGAATGTCATCGAACCAGAGGCGATGGTACAGGTCATGATCGATGCTCTACGAGACTCCAAGCGTGTCACGCGGGCCAGCGTATATTTGCTCGACAGCCACGGGAAGAACCTCGTGCTCGGGGGGGAGCTAGGGGGCGCAAGCCCAATGCGACTCGACGTTGCCAGGCGGCGTCCACTCCTCGAGCGCATGCGATCCCGCGGCGCGCAGCTTCGCGACGTAATTCAACGCGAGCAAGAACGGGGTGGACGCGATGCAGACCCCGAACTCACAGAGATCCTCGACACGCTTGGAGAACTCGGCGCAAGCCTAGCCGTCCCCATCCTTACGCAGGCGAATCCAGACGACCGAGATGCACCGGCGGAGCTGGTCGGAGCTCTGTTTGTCGACGATGAACGCCTCTTGGAGCCCTTCTCCCGTGAGGAGGTCGAGCTTTTCGAGGGCCTCGCGGCCCAAGCCGGCATCACCCTCCAAAACTCGGCGGTCTACGAAGTCCGTAAAGAAGTCGAACGATTGGCGCTGCTTGGCGAGATGGCCGCAGGCCTTGCCCATGAGATCCGCAACCCGCTGGGCGCTATCAAAGGAGCTGTCCAGGTCGTCGAACCCAAGATATCCGAGACCGACCCGCACACGGGTGAGTTCCTGCTGGTGATCGTTGAAGAAGTCGAACGACTCAACCGGGTCGTGACCCAATTCCTAAACTACTCCCGGCCCTTCAAGGGCGAGATGGAACCAGTCGACATGGGCCGGGTTGTGCAGGCGACCCTGCGAGTGCTCGACCCCGAACGCCTTGAGCGCGTCCGCGTCCAGATCGGCGGAGACAGCACGCCATTACCCGCCATTCGAGGGGACGCAGAGGCGCTTCGTCAAGTCGTTCACAATCTCGTGCTAAACGCGCTTGACGCAACCGAAGCACAATCCGTAGCCGATGAGCCCTGCTGCGTATGGATTGATTCCCACATCCGGTCGCGAGGTCTACCCGGCTGCGACGCGCTCGTTGTCACAGTCCACGACGATGGTCCAGGGCTTACGAGCCACACCATGACCAACCTATTTGTCCCGTTTCACACCACCAAGAGTGGCGGGACCGGCCTGGGTCTGCCTATCAGTCAACGGATCGTCGAAAATCACCGAGGTAGCATCGAGGTCGCCAACAGGCCGGAGGGCGGCGCCATTTTCTCCATCGTGCTACCCATCATCCCATCAACGGCGGCTTCTTCTTCAGGCGCTGCCCACAAGCAAAATTCACTCGAAGGAAACCAACCGTGACAGAGCCTCCCGCCCGCATTCTCCTGGTTGATGACGAACCAAACCTGCGCAAGGTCCTCGGTGCCTTGCTGGAGCAGGCAGGATACGAGGTGCACGCCGAAGCGGACGGAGAACAGGCCCTTCGCCGAGTTCGCACGGCGCCACGCGGCACCTTCGACGCCGTGGTCACCGACCTTCGAATGCCGAAAATGGGAGGGATGGAGCTTCTAAAGGCCCTCGGCTCCGAACAGTCGGACCTACCCGTCGTCATTCTCACTGCGCACGGATCAGTAGACACCGCGGTTGAGGCGGTCAAAAGCGGCGCCTTCGATTTCTTGGAGAAGCCCTTCGATCGCTCGCAGATCCACCAGGTCGTCGGGAGAGCGATCGCCTCGCGAAAACGATCCGGCCCGAGCGTTGGCCGGGCGGCGCCATCGGCTCGCTCACTCACTCCCACAAATGATTCCACGCCGCCCACAGCGACGATGCCAGGACTTGAAGTTGGCATGGTCGGCGACTCCGAGGCCCTCCGGATGGTCCACGAGGTGATTCGAACCGTCGCGGCCAGTCCCTCAACCGTGCTCATCACGGGCGAGAGCGGAACCGGCAAGGAACTCGTGGCTCGCGCACTCCATATCGGTTCGCCGCGCGCCAACAAACCCTTCATCCGGGTGAATTGCGCGGCCATACCGGCCGGGCTTGTAGAAAGCGAGCTCTTTGGCCACGAACGAGGAGCGTTCACCGGTGCGATCTCAAGCCGTGCAGGACGCTTCGAATTGGCGAACGGCGGGACACTGTTCCTCGACGAGGTGAGCGAGATTCCCCTCGAGATCCAGGTCAAGCTGTTGCGCGCCATCCAAGAATCTGAGTTCGAGCGAGTGGGAGGCGCAAAAACCCTGCACGTAGACGTGCGCCTGATCGCCGCTACCAATCGGAATCTCGAAGAAGCCATTCGAGCCAAAAGTTTCCGAGAAGACCTCTACTATCGGCTCAACGTCGTCCCCGTACACCTTCCGCCCCTGCGGGAACGAACCGAAGATATTCCTCCCCTCCTGCACCATTTTGTCACTCGTTCGAACGAGCGGCTCAGCAAGCAGGTCAGCAGCTTCGACAAGGAGTCTCTCGAGATTTTGCAGGCCTACGCGTGGCCAGGAAATATTCGCGAGCTCGAGAACTTGGTTGAACGCATGGTGCTCTTCGCCTCATCTCCGATCATCGGACAAGACGAGCTTCCTGAACTTTTTCACCGAACGCTGACTCTACCTTCGGATCCCCCTCAGCCCACTGAGCCCGCCGAACGAACGACATCGAACAAAATCGCCGTAGACAGCACCGAGCAGGACGAGGCCGAACCTGGCCAACTGCCGCGGCATGTTCGCTTGCCGCTGAGTAGCCTCGGCCTGGATCTCAAAGAGGCCGTCAAGGCCGGCTCTCGTCTCGTCGAAGAGGCACTGATCCGCGAAGCCCTCGACAAGACCGACGCAAACGTCACTCGCTCCGCGCGCTTGTTGGGGATCTCGCGCCGAAGTTTGCAGTCAAAAATGAAGGAGCTGGGTCTTCGCAGCGCCGACGGCCACCGACCACCGACCTGAGCCGGGGCCCGCAACCTTGGCTATTAGCGAACTAGAGACCACCGCGAGCCCTCTCGAGCCTATTCACCAGTTTATACACCTGCAATGCGCACAACACACAGCCCACGCTCATATTTTGCTGTAAAGTTGACGCTCGCCGCCATGCGCTGGTAGCGTACCGGAAGTCATTTTCACGATGCTTATGCGCAATCTGCTCGGTCTGATGCCCGTCGCCGCACTGCTCTTTGGGTACAGTTCGGTTGCTACTGCCGCCGAAACCACGAGAGTCGCTACCGCTGGCGAGAAGGATAATCTTTTTGATCTCCACTTCGGAGTCTCGTACGACTACGATTTCAAGAAGGCTTCGATCCTTCGTGAATGGAGTGTCGGCAACGAAAACCGGCTCGCAAAGGATCTGATCTACCGCCAGCGGCGCCAGACAGTTACCCCTTCGCTTGAATTCGGTATCTTCCACGATATCTCGGTCTACATGTCGTTGCCGATCGTTGTGTCAGATCGTCGCGAGTATGGATTCGACCAGGAGCTGGGTGACGAATGCGTGTATCCAGGCGCCGGGTCCTCGGCCGGCGGCGCGACCTGTGTCGACAAGACCAACAGCTCGACGATCCGCGATTCAATCGTCCCCGTCGACGGCTTCGATGCCCGAAACACTACGGATCCCTACGGCCAATTCACCGGGGCCGACACCGCACTGATTTTCCAAGGTCCGAGGCGGCAGGGTATTGACCAGCTGCATCTCGGCATCAAATACAAGCTGCTCAACCAGAGAAAGCTCTCCCACATGCCGAATTGGGTCGCCGGCATCGAGGGACGTTTTGCCGTCGGCAAGGCGATGAAGTTTACCAGAGAGATCCAGATTGATGACAAGCCGTCCAACCACGCGGTCGGGCGGGGAATTCATGAGTTGGGCGTCTGGACTGCGTTAAGCCGACGGTATCGATACCTCGATCCCTTCTTCGGCGCCTACTGGCGACAGTCCATGAGTTCGAACAAGAGCCAGTTCATCAACTACGGCGGCAGCCAGACCTCGGTCAACCCGCAGTCCACCACCGGTGCGTACGTCGGTGCGGAAATCGTCCCTTGGGAACGAAAAGCGAAGTCCCAGAAGGTCTCGATCCTCATCCGCGGCAGTGCCGAGTTAAAATACAACGGGCGAGGATACTCAGAGATCTGGGAGTTGCTGGCCGACAGCCCCGCACTGGTCGGTACCTACGACACGGCAGCACATCAATGTGATGCTCAACCCGCGGTGGACTATGCCAACGATGCCGACAATGCCAGCAACCCTGGCGGCTACCTGGATGCGGCCAATGATGCCCCCGGAAACAGTGGCTGCAAAGCTTTCACGGGCATCACAAGTATCCAAGACTATGGAAGCTTCGCAATCGACGTAGGGCTGAATTTCCATCTTGGCCCCTACGCGCGTCTCAACTTCGGGGCGAATCTCAAGACCGACACCCAACACATCCTCACGTCGGCCTCGAGGGGTGACGCCGACGCGCTGAGCAGCGGCGACAACGACCTTGTGGATGCCGGGACGGCCGAGGTCAATCCGGTACGCCGTGATGTGATCGATACCGTTGGGCGCCGCTACGCCATCGATGGTGTATTTCGTCTCGTCGGCTACGCAAATTTCCTGGTGACATTTTAGTCTTCACCCATCGATGACCCCGGCGGCGCTGTTCGATGGGCAGCAATACGGCTGTAAATCGCCTTTGCATCTTCGCCAGTCAGCTCCGCGAGCGCACGGGCGCGTGCCCGTGGCTTAATCGTTGGGTCTAAAAGTACCTCGAGCGTCTTCCGGGCGGCCTCTTGGACGGGATCTGTCTCTTGTGAGTCACTGAGCAACGGGCCCGAGAGCACAACCGTCACCTCTCCGCGTAGACCCTCGGTTAGGGTGCTTGCCAACGTTGCAACGCTCCCGCGTACAAGCTCTTGATTTCGCTTCGTCAGCTCTCGCGCCACCAGTATCTTACGTTCCTGGGGACGTGGAAGCAGCGCACACAAATCCGTGAGTAACTTCGGGACACGATTGCCCGCCTCGTAAAAAATGCTCGGGCCCGGGTGCTCCACCACACGCCCAAGCTCAAGTTGGCGGTTTTTTCCGCTACGGGCCACAAATCCCCAAAAACAGCTTCCTGTCGCAGAGAATCCACTCAACGCGAGGGCAAGGGTTCCCGCGCTCGGACCCGGTATCGCGTCGACCTCAAAACCATTCTCAGCGGCCGCAGTCACCAAGATCTGGCCAGGATCGCTCCATACGGGCATGCCAGCCTCGCTCAAAAATGCGACTCGCTTTCCGGACCTTAGCTGGTCGAGCAAGAATGGGACACGCCGATATTCGTTTCCTACAAAACAACTCATTCGTCGTGGGAGCCGACAAATTTCATCCTGCGAAAACAATCGAAGCGGGCTGCGAGTGTCCTCGCAAAGCAGAAGATCGGCCGAAAACACCGCCTCACGAGCTCGTGGGCTCAAGTCACCACGATTCCCGAGGGGGGTACCCACGAGTACCAGCGTTCCACCATTCTGCGGACTCTCCGAGCCCGCATTTTCGTTATTTTCATCGCCTACCATCCGCTCAATCGTGTCCAAGCGCGATTTGCACAGCATCACCGAGCTCATCTTGGAGAAACTTTCGAAGACGAAGCACCATCCGTTTTTCGATCTGGCGGGCGCGCTCTCGACTCACACCCCAGCGATCTCCGATCTGTTGGAGCGTGATCGGCTCGTCTGAAATCAGACGCTCCGAGAAAATCTCACGTTCGCGACCCTCCAGATCGGCGCCAAAACGCTGGAGCTTCTCCGACAAGAGATCGGTGAACTCGGTGTCTCCGACAGAATCTTCGGGATCGAGGGTCTTGTCCTCGATCGTGTCCATCCGCGTGCGACCACCGTCATCGTCGTTCGACAAGGGAGCGTTGAGGGAGGCATCCGGCGCCCCCAGCCGTCCCTGCATCTCGATCACCTCTTTGGTCGATACGCTGAGCTCCTTGGCGATGTTCTCTGGGGTCGGATCGACCCCAGCACGAACCAAGGCGGCTTGCTGTTTACGCAGATTGAAAAACAGTTTGCGCTGGTTTTGGGTCGTACCGATTTTCACCAGCCGCCAGTTGTTTAGGATGTGTTTCAGCACATAGGCGCGAATCCACCAACCCGAGTAGGTCGAGAGCTTCACGCCACGGTAGGGATCAAACTTGTGTACCGCCTTGATCAGCCCAATGTTCCCTTCTTGAACCAGATCGAGAAGGTTTTGGTAGCCACGACTGTATTCGTTGGCGATCTTCACGACCAAGCGGAGATTTGAGGTCACTAGAGTTCGACCCGCTTCAGTGTCGTTGTCCTCGACCCAACGAACTGCGAGCGCATACTCTTGCTCTCGGGTGAGCAAGGGATGCCGACGAACCTCAGACATATAGGCCGCCATCGGATCACGCAACGCCAGGGCCGTCGATCCAGAGGGCGCCGTTTTGGATCCACCGCGCAAGCGGCTCGCTATCTCGTCAAGCTCGGCATCCGAAGCTGGCTCAACTTCGGCCAGGGCCTCGCTGCCTTCCTCGACCTCATCGACTTCACCCGGTACGGCAACAGCAACCGCAGCATCGGGGCGAGTGGTCCCTGTCCCTGACGACTGCACTTCGGCGGCAGTCGATCGTTTCGGGCGTTTGCCCTCAGTCTTACTGTTGTGGCCCATCATAGGAGAAGTTCCGCGTATCGCGCCGGTTGGTCACCACTCTAGCCGCAAATGGGCCCCTCCTGACAGCCGCAATTCGGTCCATCAAGCACCCCTTGACCATGGCCATCCGAATTTCGCGCTGTCTCCTTGCAGAAACCTGGACCGCCGATATTTCGCCACTGTCGGCTCTCCACACAATCGAACCGCACAAAGCGAGCCACGGCTGCTCCTAGCGAGACTGTCTAGGCTACAATCCAGCCGTGGCGCCACTGACCCTGCCCCAAAAGCTCGCGCTGCGAGCGTCGACTCCCAACTTGGTCATCGGATCCCTTGTGCTCGCGCTCGGGCTCACGGCGCTAAACGATGGCGCCGCACAGGCGAGTCGTAGTGAGCCACGAAACCATGCGGGGCTTGCGATCGCGAACCAGGATCACGATCTTCGGGTCTTGGACTGGACGTTGTGGAACGTCAGCAAATACTACGTCGAACCACAACGCATCGATCCTGCCGCCATGAACCTCGCCGGGATCGAGGCGCTGGAAGGCCAGATCGCGGAGGTTCTGGTTCAGCCGATCGATGGTGGGCGCATACGCGTCAAAGTCGGAACCGAATCTCGTGAGTTTGCCGCCGACGTCAGGGCGCTTTGGTCCGTCGGTCCCCATATTCGCGAAGTTTTTCACTTCATCGCTAGCCACACGAACCTGGACCAGGAGGAGATGAAACAGGCGGAATATGCGGTCGTCGAAGCCGTGCTCGCCACCCTCGATCCGCACACCAACCTCCTGCGCCCAAGCGCGTTCCAAGAAATGCGTACCAGCACCTCGGGGCACTTTGGAGGGTTGGGTATCGAGGTCGGCACCCGCGATGGAAAGATCACCGTAATCCGTGTTCTCGACGGCAACCCTGCGTCAAAAGTTGGACTGAAGGCCGGTGACCGAATCGTCCGTATCGAAGACGAGTCCACCGTCACCATGACCCTGAGCGAAGCCGTCAAATTAATGCGTGGCGCGGCCGGAACCAACGTCGTGCTCTACATTCGCCGCGACGGCGCGGACAAGCCCAAGCGTTTTGAGATCACACGCGACATCATCAAGCTCGACAGCGTCGTCGGTGACCTGCTCCCCGGGATCGACAAAGATGGAAACCCGGCGAAAGTCGGGCTTGTTCAGATCCCCCGGAATTTTGCCCAAACAACCGGACGTGAGCTTCGAGAGAAACTCACTGAATTCGAAAAAGAGGGAGTCTCAGGACTCGTGCTCGACATGCGCGACAATCCCGGTGGCCTGCTCACCGCTGCCGTCGAGGTCGCAAATGCATTTGTCGACTCCGGGACGATCGTCTCCACCGTCGGGGCATCTTCGACCGCCAACATTGACCGCGCCGATTCGCGATACAATTTCCTGGATGTACCCGTCGTTGTCTTGGTCGATCAAGGCTCCGCTTCCGCCACCGAGATTGTCGCCGGTGCACTCCGTAATCTTGGTCGAGCCGTAATCCTGGGCCGAAGAACCTTCGGAAAGGGATCGGTTCAGGTCCTCCACGACCGTCGAGTCGACAGCGAAGAGCTGGCGCTGAAGCTTACGATCGCCCAGTATCTCACACCCGGGGACATTTCGATTCAATCGGTCGGGGTAAGCCCAGACCTTGAGACTCAGCCGGTCTTCATTGGTAAGGAGTACCAGGCCTACTACGCGCGCAAACGCTTCAACCGAGTACGAGAGGAGAGCCTGGCCTCTCACCTCATGCACGACACCGCGAAGACACAAAAAATTACAGCCGGACCACTCTACTATCTCCAACGAGGGTCCGTGGCTGACGGATCCGCCGAGGGCCCAGTCAAAAAGCGCCTCAATGAACTCAAGGGCGCCGACGAGCGCGCCGCCATGCTGCTGGAAGATCCTGAGATTCGTATGGCACGCGATCTTACACTGTGGGCGCCGAGTTCTCGGCGCGATGAGATACTCCAACACCTGCCCGAGTTCGTCGATCAACAAGTAAAAATTGAAGATGCTCGAATCAGCACCAGCTTGGCCAGCAAGGCCATCGACTGGTCCGTCGGTCAAAGCCCGTCCACGGGAAGTTCGGCCCAGCTGCGTGTAACCCTCGCCACCGACAAGGAGAACAACATGATTCGCGGCGGCGAATCTGGGCTTGTGACCGTCGAGATCACCAATACAGGGGATGCACCGGCCTACCGGGTACGAGCGATGTCCGCCAGCGACTACAACTACTTCGACGAACGTGAGCTGCTTTTTGGTCGCATTGAACCTGGTGAAACCACGAGCAAAACCCTAAAGCTGTCCGTGTCCGAACACGAGCTGTCGCGGACAGACAGGATCGATTTCCATTTCACCGAAGAACACGGAGCGCCGTTTAACGACGCAGGAAAATCTTCGATCGACGTCAGCGCCGACGGTATCCCGCGCCCTCAGTTCGCCTACGGCTATCAAATTTTGGACGATTCTTCGCTCGGCGGCGAAGTCAGCGGCAACGGCGACGGCATGCTCCAGGTCGGTGAACGAGTTCGTATGAAAGTCTGGGTTGAAAATACCGGCGAGGGCAAAGCTCTCGACAGCTGGGTGCACCTACGCAACCTCTCCGCCGATGCAATCTTCTTGCACGAGGGGCGACAAAAAATTGGTGAGTTGGAGATCGGAAAAACTGGCGAAGCTGAACTCGAATTTGAGGTCAAGAAAGCCGGGAGCGAACAAGGGATACAGCTACAAATCACCGTCTCTGACAACAAGATCGGTGAGTTTGTTTCCGAGAAACTCTCCTTTCCTGTGGGGGTCAATGGGAGCCAATGGACAAAAGTCCGCGGTGGGGTCGTCTCCAAAGGAAAAATCGATCTTTACTCGGCGCCAGGAGACTCAGGCCATCGGATCGGCCAAACCGAGAAAAACGCTAAATTTCGGGTCACAGGCGAGTCCGAGGGCTGGAAACGACTCACGATAGCGAGCGATGGACGCTTCGCATTCGCTCGCGAGCAAGAGCTCGAGGCTGCAAAGCCGCCGAGACGTCCTGGCCCCTTCCGCTCGGTCTACACGGTTTCTCCCCCCAAAATCTCCCTCGCCGAAACGGTGACCCAGACCCAGGATACGAGCATACTCATCCGCGGGATCGCCGAAGATCAACGAACCGTTCGTGATGTCTTTGTCACAGTTTACAACCCCTCCCGAAACTTCTTCGGCAACGCGGAAAAAGTCTACTACCAAGCCTCAGCACAGCCCAAAGCGGGTGTCCTTGAGTTCGCCGCCGATGTCCCACTGACCCCCGGGAACAACCTGATTGAGGTCCATGCCCGCGAAAGCGACAACGTCGTCGCCATCAAACGGATGTGGGTACTCCGAACATCCGGCCTCGCGGAGGCACGAGCGAACAAGGCTCCAATGCCTAGCAGCGGCAAGCTTCGTGTCGATACCTTCAAGTAGGCGACCCGACCGTCATACCGGCACCGGGTTCGATCAAGACACGGTGTCGGTCGATCGAAAAAGGGGGCCACCCTCACGGTGCCCCCCCCCTCGTCGTTGCGAACGCCGGAAACCTAGCTCGCTTCTTTTTGGTCGGCGTATACCAACACCGGGGTTTCGTTCTCGGTGATGGTCCTCTTTTTAACATGCACCTCTGTGATGTTATCGATGCTCGGGATGTCGTACATGACCTCGAGCATCGCCCGCTCGATGATCGAACGTAGGCCCCGAGCTCCTGCGCGCTGTTCGCGCGCCTTGCCTGCAATCGCCACCAAGGCGTCATCGCTGAAGTCCAGCTCGACTCCATCCATGCGGAGAAGACGCTTATACTGCTTCACAAGTGCATTCTTGGGCTCGGTCAAAATCGCCACAAGGGCGGCCTCGTCGAGCTCCTTGAGTGGGGCGACCACAGGAAGCCGGCCAATAAACTCAGGAATCAGCCCAAACTTGGTGAGATCTTCACTCTGCACGCGCTGAAGAAGATCCCAGTTGGCTCGCTCTTCTTTTCCCGGATTCGCCGCTCCAAAACCCATCGTCTTGGCCGACACGCGGGCCTCGATAATGTCTTCCATACCGGCAAACGCCCCACCGCAAATGAACAAGATGTTGGTCGTATCGATCTGCAAGAAATCCTGCTGAGGATGCTTGCGACCACCCTTGGGGGGAACTGAGGCGACCGTGCCCTCAAGAATCTTCAACAGCGCCTGCTGCACACCCTCTCCGGACACATCGCGAGTGATCGAAGGGTTGTCCCCCTTACGCGCGATTTTGTCGATCTCATCGATGTAGATAATGCCACGTTGAGCCTTCTCGACATCGTGGTCGGCCGCCTGCAGAAGGCTGACGATGATATTCTCGACATCTTCACCCACATACCCTGCCTCTGTCAGACTCGTCGCGTCGGCGATGGCGAAGGGCACGTCGAGAATCCTCGCTAGCGTCTGCGCCATCAAGGTCTTCCCTGAGCCCGTGGGTCCAATCAGCAGGATGTTGCTCTTTTGCAATTCCGGCTCATCGGGAGCGCTCTTTACGTTGATTCTCTTGTAGTGGTTGTAAACTGCAACCGCGATGATCTTTTTGGCCCAATCCTGGCCAACGACGTAGTCATCGAGAGTCAGACGAATGTCGCGGGGAGTGGGCACCTTGCCGAGGAGGCCTTCGCTCGTGTCTTCTTTTTGGACCTCTTCGGCAAGGATGTCGTTACACAGCGAGATGCATTCATCACAGATGTAGACAGAGGGACCCGCGATGAGTTTTTTGACCTCTTTTTGGTTTTTGCCGCAGAACGAGCAGCTCAGATTTGCTTGACGCTCAGACATATCGATCTCCACCTATCCCTTGGACGGATTTACGTCGGGTTCGCGAACCAAAACGTCATCGATGAGGCCGTATTTTTTTGCGGTGATGGGATCCATAAAGTTGTCGCGGTCCGTGTCCTTGCCAATCTCGTCCATGGTGCGACCGCTGTGGGTCGCCATGATGGTGTTCAACATCTCGCGCAAGCGCAATATTTCGGCGGCTTGGATCTCAATATCTGAGGCCTGGCCGCTGGCGCCACCATGCGGTTGATGAATCATGATTCTCGCGTGGGGGAGAGCGAAGCGTTTTCCCGGCGCTCCGCCGGCCAACAACAACGCACCCATCGACGCCGCCTGTCCTAGACAGTAGGTCGCAACCTGAGGTCGCACGTACTGCATGGTGTCGTAGATACCGAGGCCGGCGGTGACGACCCCTCCTGGAGAATTGATGTAGAGCCGAATATCCTTGTCGGGATCGTCGGACTCAAGAAATAACAGCTGGGCGATCACCAAACTAGCGACGTGGTCATTGACCGGCGTGCCCAGGAAAATAATCCTGTCTTTGAGAAGGCGGCTGAAAATATCCCATGAGCGTTCCCCACGGTGGGTCTGCTCGACGACAAATGGGATGCTGGCGCTGGGTACGGAAGAGTGTGGAATTTCGCCGAATGCGGGCATGGTCAGCTCCGTTGCAATCTTTCCTATGGTGACCTCGTGAGGTCAACCATGCAAGCCCGACATCGTCGCTCATTGAAACCTCTTGAGCACCGCCGCTGCCTCATTGTCGGGCAAAGCCAGGGCAAAGGTTCCACTTCGAGCCACAGTTCGTCGAAACGGTGCGATTACGCTCCGAATAGGGAGCCCTCGCGGCCACAAACGACGCTCTGCGGGAATGCCGGACACCAAAAACAAATCGGACCCTCTACAAAATTAGGAGAGGACCCGAAAAAGAACGAGATCGTGAAGCCGTAGAGGAGGTGACACGCGCTCCGTCCCGGCTTCGTACGTGACCCTAGGCCTTTTTATTCGCCCCAGCTGCGGTCTCGGTCTCGGTCTCAGCGTTCTCTGGCTCCGGCTCCAGCTCCGGCTCCGGATCGGGCGCTTCCGTGACGACCGCCTTCTCCATCAGGAAATCGAGGATTCGTTCCTCGCGCATCTGGGCCTCAAGCAACAGGAGTTCCTTGTTCTTCTCCATGGTCGCGCGTAGACGCGCGGCATTTTTGCCTTGCTCCTCAGCCATCTCTTCGACCGCCTTCTGCAGCTCCTCCGCTTCGATTTTTATGCCTTGTGACTTGCCGATCGCATCGAGCAACAAAAATGCTTTTACACGAAACGTGGCCTCCGGCCGGACATTTGCGGCCATTTGGGCCTCGCTTGAGCCGATCGCGGCGAAGGTCAGTCCACTTTGGGAAAGCTGACGTCCGAACATCTGCACCTGTGCCACAACTTCGTTGTTGATCATCGAAGGCGCGGCCTCAAACTCCTTACGTTCAAGCAGACTCTCCACGAGACGCTGCCGAGCCTCTCGCTCAGCGTTGTCTTTGTCGTCTTGCAGCAAATTCTCTCGAAGCTTGGTGCGAAGTCCGTCCAAGGTCTCGGCGTCGCCTGTATCGCGGGCAAATTCATCGTCGAGTTCAGGAATGATCTTCTCTCGGACCTCACGCAGTGCAACTTTGAGAACGGCTTCAAGGCCCTGAAACTCCTCCTTGAGACGGTCTTGTGGCGGAAGGAATTTCAGATCGCGGGTACCGCCAACTTCGGTGAGCTTGGCATCGGCGAGCGCGGCAGAGATCCCTGGAATGATCTCTCCTGTCTCCGCGCCGATCTCGACAGAGACGTCCGTCCGTGAAATCGGCTCCGTGCCGAAGGTACCGTCGATATCCACGGTCCACACGTCGCCCTCACGGGCCTCCTCACGCTTGTCGTCCTCCGCTAGGGCGCGAATTTCGGTGAGGCCCGCGCGCTTGCTCTCGATGGCAGCGTCGACTTTTTCATCCTCGACGATGGCCGGTCGACGGCGAACTTCGACCCCCTCATAGTCAGAGGATTCGATCGCTATCACTGGAGCGACCTCGAAACGAGCGGCGTACTGAAAATCCTGGTCTTCCTCAAAGGTGGTGGACTCGAGCACGGGCTCCGTCAACGGCACGGTCTTGTGGGTGACGATCGCGGTCTGAAAAGTCTCTTGAAACAAGTCACGCGTAAGCTCGGCCTTCGCATCGCCGACATACATTCGCCGGATCGTCTGGGGCGGTACTTTCCCGCGACGAAACCCGGGCAGCGCTACGCTGCGCCGAATTTCACTGAGTTTCTTGTTCAGTCGACCCGAGACCTCGTCCCAAGGGATCTGAACGCGCACTCGGCACTCGACGGTGTTAATGCTTTCAATTTGGCTTTCCATGGCGGCTGCTTCCTCGCTTCGTTGGGCGCCGATCATGAGGCGCCGACACTCTCAAGGGCACGCCTTGTAGCAGACCGCCCGAAGCGCTGCCACCCGTGGCCCGCGCAGCAAAGAAGCCCTGACGGCTCGGGCCTTCGAGAGCCCACGACTGGGGACAATTTGGCAATGAGCGTGAATTTCGCTTTTCAGAGAAACAGCGATGGGCTTGAACGAGCCTCGCCGTCCTCGTGCAGCAACCCCCCGGTTTGCCCGTGGATGCGGGCGGCACCGCGGATCAGCCACACACCTCCAAGCGCCAGGGGGACGGCCGTCAGAGCGATCGCCAAGGCAAGCCCCTCGGCGCCGCCATCAACTCCGTCAGCGTCAACCAGCAAAGGCCCCGCAACCTCGGAGATCCACCCCATAAGCGGGGGCGACACGGCATCCCCGAGCGCGTGGATAAAAAGCACGTTCACGGCCACGGCCGTCGCGCGAAGATAGGCGGGCACACAGCCTACCAGAGCTGCATTTAGCGGCCCGGTGTTCAGAAAAAGGAAAAATTCGGCGACAAAGACGCAAAGGAGCGCGAGAAAAGAGGTCTGCGCGAGTACCGTCGCAACTACAAACGGGGCGCCGAGCACCAGTCCCCACCCGCTCACGCGAAAATAGCCCCCGGGGCCCTTCGAAAAAGCCCGATCGCCAAGGTGGCCCCCCACAAATGTGCCGAGCAACCCCGCAACGACGAGGACTCCGCCACAATAGGTACCCGCCTCGTTCACGTTCATCCCGTGCGCTCGCTGAAAGAACGTCGGCAACCACCAAGCGATCCCGCCCAAGGTGAAGGTCATCAGCGTCATCCCACCGGTATTGATTCGCCATGCCGGAGAGCGAAAAAGCCGCCTCGCTGAGGAGACAAGGGCTTTCAGGCTCAATTTCTCCAACTCCGGACGCGAGCGCAAGAGTGTCGACGACTGCACGTAGTTCTCTTCGCTGGCACCACGACGAGGCTCCACCATCGACAGCGCAATGGCTGCGAACAAGAGACCCGGAGCCCCCGCGACACAGAGCGCAACACGCCAACCTTCGGTCTCAACCCCCCCCAACCCTATTATGGCAAGAAAAGCTTCGTGGTTTCCAGCGACGATCCCCCCAAGGAGGTAGCCAAAGGCATAGCCGAGCGGGATCGCCAGATAAAAGTAGGCCAACATCCTTCCTCGCCGCTCACGCCGGTAGAGGTCAGCGATCATTGCCGGAGCCACGGCGGCGTAGCCCGCCTCCCCGATGCCCACCAATGCGCGCGACACCAGCAGCTGCTCGTAGTCTTGCGCCAATCCGCTGGTCACCGTCGCTACGCTCCACAGGCCCACACCGACCGCGACCATCCGCTTGCGGTTGAAACGGTCCCCCACAAGACCCCCCAGGGGTGAGAACAGCATGTAGACGACGATAAACACAGTGGCGACCAGTCCACCTTCGGCATCACCCAGCAAGAAATCGTCCTTCACCCCCTCGAGCACGACCGACATCACAGAGCGATCGATATAATTAAGGAAGTTAACCGCGCTGAGCACGAGCAACGTCCAGGTCGCGCGACGAGTCGGGTCGGGTGCCAAGGGGACCGTGTATCACGCGCCAGCCGAAACCATGACCATGAACCTCTCTCTCTCGACCCTTTTTGCGCAAAACGCTCACTCGACGGGCTCGATCGTGGCGTGAATCCGCCCGGTTTGGCCCGCTCTTGGTTTCTGGCGAGCCCCGAGCATCATCGTCTCGTCACGAAACGCGAATCGAAGCCGTTCCTGGACAAATAATCAGGCGCGCGGTCACGGGAGCATGCTAGACATGCAGCCGTTCCAAGGCCACGGTGCTGCGTGCGCAGTCTCGACATGACCCATGTGGAACAAGAACGAAGGATCAGGAGACAAATTCTAATGGCAAATCTCAAGTTGACTGTGGCCGCCCTGGCCATCCTCTGTGCTGGCGGCCTTACACTCACCGGTTGTGAGAAGGGCGATGCCCCGACCACGCCCCCCGAAGCAGGAGCCGCTCCCGAAGCTGCTGACGCTGATGCTGACGCCGATGCTGATGCCGACGCCGACGCCGACGCCGACGCTCCCGCCGATGACGCGGACGCGGACGCTCCCGCGGACGACGCTGCGAGCACCGACGCCGCCGGCACCGATGCTGGCTAGGCGTTAGGTCACCCTAACCAACTGAAAAACCCGTGGTCTTTTTAGACCACGGGTTTTTTGTGTCTGCGTTTCGCAAGAATTTTGTTCTTCCAAACAACGATGCGTCGCACGCAGGTATTTCCAAAACGTGGCAACGATCGAGCCACCCTCTTCGACTTGGAACCAGGAGTCCCATCTCAGGAGCCCTTGGAACAACATCATCCGTCAATTCGTTATCCCGAGGCGTTCTGGGCTGCTACGATAGGTCGACCTTGTTTGGCGTGATGCCATCGCGCCCAAGTTACACACGCCATGACTTCCAAAAGCGACCCCGGCCTCGACAACTCCTTCGCCGCTGCACTTCAAATCGTACAAGACTCCCCCGAAAGTGAGGCTGCCTGGGAGCATCTCGAAGAACTCGCGGACAATCTCGAGCGTCCCGAAGAAGTCGCCGCGCTCTATCGAACGACCCTCGCCGGTGCCATGCCTTCGGAGGCGGCCAACAAAATCGGCGAACGAGCGGTGGCATTTCACGAGGAATGGTTCGGAGATACCCCCGATGCCGTCTCCAATCTGCTCTCGGAGATCCTCGACCGCGATCCCGATGCGGCATGGGCTTTTGATCGCCTCACAGTCTCACTCACTGCCGACGAACGCTGGGAGGAGCTGCTCGGCGCCTACGATACCAGCCTTGCTGTCGTTGAGAACCGCGACCAACTGAAACAGCGGCTCGATGACGCGGCCCAAGTCGCGCGGGACTTTGCGGATCAACCGTTGCGCGCCGCCGACTATATGCGGAGATTGCTCGATTTCGAGCCATCGAATCAAAAACTCGAAGCGTCGCTCGCCCGCATGTATGAACGTCAGCAACGTTGGGATGAGCTGATCTCTCTATGGCGGACGGGCTTGAAATCAGCCTCAAGGACGGCAGCTCAAACGATTCACGTCCGCATTGCGACGTGTCTTCTCGACCGAATTTCGGCCCCCGACCGGGCCTTGTCCGAACTCGAGACTCTGCTCGCCGAAAACCCTGGCCACGCCGAAGCGTGCGACCAACTCGAGCGTGTGCTGATCTTTGACGGCGCAAGCAATCAGATTCGGAGCCAAGCCGTGGCCCTGCTGCGGAAGAACTACGACGCGGCCCGACGTCCCGACGCGGTGGTGAAGGTCCTCAGCGAGGCTCTCGTTTTTTCTCCGACCGAGGAACATTCAGCTCTGCACCGGGAGCTCGGCACCCGATTTGCGATCTTGGGGAACGACAACGACGCGCTCGACCACTACGGGGCGCTGCTGTGTATCGACCCCACGGACACCGACGCTCGCAAGCAACTTCGCCAGCTCGCGTCCCGCTCGAACCAGCACACACGCCACGCACAACTTTTGATCGAGGCGGGTGAATCCTGTGAAGATGGAGCCCGTCAGGTCGCGCTTTTCTTGGAGGCGGCACACCTCCATCGCGACGTCATCGGTGACGCCGAACAGGCCGCAAAACTCTACGCTCGGGTCCTCGACAATCCGAATGACGGAGATCCGAGTCAATCACTGTCTGCGGCACATAGCCTCAACGAGTTGCTCGCCGCCGCAGAGCGCTCGGCCGAACGGCTTCCCGTGCTTGAGAAGATCGCTTCGCTTGAGCGCTCCAAAGCTGTACGCCGCTCGGTGCTTGGCGAGGCCGCGACGCTCGCCGCTGAACTCGGTGACACCGACAGGGCGCTAAACGACTGGGGCGATCGCCTGCAAACCGATTCTGGCGACGCAGAAGCCCTCGATGCCGTGATCGGCCTGCTCGACGCCAGTGAGCGCTGGTCACAGCTTGTTGCCTCGCTTCAGCGACGCGCCGCGGAAGCGAGGCTCCCGCAGCAGCGCCGCGCAGACCTCGTACGCATCGCCGAACTCCAAGAGCAAAAACTCGACCAATGGGGCCCGGCGATCGACACCTGGATCACCATTCTCGACGAATTTGGCGACAGCGACCAAGCCTTCGATCACCTCGATCGGCTCATGAGTGGCGAAGGCCGCTACGCGGAGTTGGCCGAGAGGCTGGGCTCGGCAGCAAAAGGCGCCCGCCGTACCTGCGGACAGAGGCTCGCCCGCGTGGGTACTCTCTTGCTTGAAAACCTTCAGGAACCAACCCAGGCACTCCTCTTCCAATTGCAGGCCATCGCTATCGATCCTACAAACGATGCGGCACGCGCAGGCCTGCAAGCCCTAATCGAGGTCCAGGCATGCCGCGCACAAGCATCCTCAGCCCTGGCACAGGCCTTCGAGACATGTGAGCAGTGGCCCGATCTGCTCGCATTGCTGGAGACACGCATCGACTGCGCGGCCTCTGCCCAGGCACAAGCTCGACTGCTTCGTGAGGCCGCGGGCCTCTATCGGCAGGCCGATGAGCCGATCAATGTCCACAGCTGCCTGTGCCGGGCCTTGGCGATCGAGCCGACAGACCTTGCCTTGGAGCAAGAGATCATGCGGGTCTCTGCCGAGTCCGGCCGGTGGGCCGAGACCAGCGAGGCGCTTCAAATCGCGGCATCAAACACCGCCCAGGTCCCTCCGCGATGTGCCCAGCTCAATCTCGCCGCTGCGACCATCCTAGAAATTGAGCTCGACGATCCCACGGCGGCCACCGACGTGTACCTCGCCGCTGCGGACATGGACCCCTCCCGGCTGGAATGCCACCAGGCGATCGCCCGTTGTGCCAGCCAGGCGGGCCGCTGGAAACTCGCGTCGGAGGCGACGATCGCTACAATTCAGACCAGGGAACGCATCGACGAAACCGCCATTCAATTTCTCGCAGACACCGCGCAGTCACGCGATCAGCTCGGGGAGTTTGCCGAGGCGTTCTCGGAGGCCCTCCAGGCCGCCGCCGCAACGATGCACGACACCCTCACTCGCAAGGTCGAGCTCCAAATCTCCGACTGGTTCAACCGAGCGGGAAGAGAACAGGCCGCCAAGGACTCGGTGCGACGAGCAGTCGATCTGGACCCCACGCATCCAGAGTCCCTCGACATGCTCTGCGAGTTGCAGCGCGAGAATCCAGGGCCCGCGCTCGTCACGACACTCCTTCGGGTGGACACCTTCGCGGAGAACAACCTCGATGCCCTACACGAGGCTGCCGAAGTCGCGCTTGAGCACGCCGACGCCCAGATCGCCCGACAGGCACTGCTGCGTCTATACCGAAAATCCGCCCGTATGATGTCGAGATCAGACCTCGCCAGCGGGACCCACACTCCCGTGCCCACGGCCATGTGGGCGCTTGAAAAACTGGTGCACTCGTACGAGCAGACCGATCAGCGGGCCGAGGCCACCCGTCTACTGCTTGACGGCGCGACGCTCCCGATCGAGGCCCGCGATGCCCGAACCCTGCGCCGCAGAGCCGCAGAGCAGCTCGTGGAATCCGGGCATCTGGGGCGAGCGCTCGATCTGTATTTGGGCATCATCGCCGAGGCCGTCGACGACACCACGTTGATCACACGCGCAGCCGCTCTCTGCCAACAAGAAGATCGAATCTCTGAGCTACTCTCCCTACGCCGGCGTGAACTCGAGCTTTCTGACGACCTCGATCGGGAACTCGAGCTTCGCCTCGAGATCTCACGTCTGACGGGACTTCTCGAGTCGCGCGGTGGTCGACTCGAGTCCCTGCTCGCCAACCTTCGGGCTCGGGCCGGCCACGGCGCTTCGATCGACGCGCTGACCACCATCCTGGAAGAGCGCGGACGTTACCCGCAACTGCTCGAAATTCTCGAAGATCAGGCCGCGCTTGTGGCCTCCGATGGAGATTCAGACAGAGCCGCCACCTTGTGGTTCTCCGCAGGAGACCTCGCCAAGGACCACCTCACAGATCATACCCGCGCAATCGCCAACTACTCGCACGTCGTCGCGCTCCGAGCCGACAACCAAGCGCTGGAGTTTCTCGCGCAGCTGCACCTCGCCCACGGAAACCCTGCCGAGGCCGCGCGATGGCTACGAGTACGCATCGAGACCTGCGGCGCGGGCGAACGGATCTCCATCTTGCTTCAACTCGCCCGAGCGAACCTTCAAGCCAAGGAGACCGATGCGGCGATCGAAACCCTGGAGTCCGCTTTTAGTGAGGCTCCCCGCAATGGTGAAGTGCGCAAGCTCTTGCTCACGACCCACCGCCAGCGACACAACTGGGCTGCCCTCGCCCGCGTACTCTCCACCGCCGCGCAGAGCATACGCGATGACGCCACGGTGCTTGCCTACGCGCGAGAGGCCACCTCGATCTACAACCTTCAACTCCAACAGCCGGAGCTCGCCGTTCCCGTGCTCCAAAAGGCCCTGCGTATCGCATCCGACGACCGAGGGCTACGCAGCCTACTCGCCGAAGGCCTCCGCACGGCCGGGAAACTCGACGAGGCTCAATCCCAACTCGGCGAACTCATTGAAAGCTTTGGTCGACGGAGATCTCCGGAGCGAGCGAACGCTCATCTACAGCTCGGTCGAGTTCTCAGCGCACAAGGCGACAGGGTCGCCGCGATCGTCGAGCTTCAGACCGCTGCGAAGATGGACAACGGAAACCTCGTCGTCTTGAAAGCCCTGGCTGAGCTGGCTCGAGATGCCGGCGAGCCCGACAAGGCCGAGCGAGCCTACCGAACACTTTTGGTCCAACTCCGCCGAGCCTCAGCCCAAGACCTCTCCGAGGCGCAAACGGGACCTGTCGCTACCCTCTTAGAACTCGCAGCAATCTCCCGAGAACGCGGCCAACAAGACAGGGCCGAGGAACTCGTCGAGTCCGCTCTTGAGGCGCTCGTCGAATCCGACGAGGAGGCCGAGCAGGTCCAGGCCCGTCTTCGCGACCGCGCAGAATACGATGTACTGCGCCGTGTTCTCGACACCCGCCTTCAACACGTAGCGAGCACCCGCCAAGATCGCGGACGTATCCACGCTGCGATGGCTGATCTTCTCGAGCACAACCTCGATCGTAAAGAAGAAGCGATGCAGGCCCGCCTACAGGCCCTCACAGAAGACCCAGGGGCGCCCGAACTGCACGATGCCGCGGCGACCCTTGCCGAACAACTCGACGACTCCGACCGATACCGGACACAACTTGAGACGCTCTTGGAGTCCACCCGCCGCTCAAGCGACGCCACCATGCGTTGCGAGCTTCTACTGCGCCTTGGCGCCATCTTGGAACGTTGCCCCGAGACCCTTGACCAAGCCTGCGACCTCTATGAGCAGGCCCAAGAAACGGGCATTCGTCACGTCGATGTGTGGCGCGCCTTGGCCCACGTCGCCGGAGCCAGGGGCCAGCACGACCGGCAGTTGGAGATTCTTACCCAACTCGCAGAGTTGGGCGCCGAAGACTCCGACACTCGGATCGATGCCCTATACCGTCTGGCAGAGGTCCAAATCGCCACCCTCGAACATGTTGCAGAGGGCGTCGAAGCGCTCCGCAGCGCACTCGACAACGCCACTAATTACGCGCGGGCCGAAATTTTACTGCGCGCGGGCGCCCAACGCCATCCCGATCACGAGGGGCTCTTCGAACTTTTCGAATCGGTGGCACGCAGGTCGGGAGCTGACCGCTTCTTATTGCACTTCATCGAGTGTTCCGTCGCACGCCCCAACGCTTCGCCGGCTCTCGCCCGCGAAGGCGTCGAGATCATAAAAAGACTCGCGGCCGTGGTGGAACAAGAAACCGAAGAGCCGCTCGTCGATCCTGACACGTCGAATGCGAACGAGAACGAAAATAGACCGAGCAGCGAGGAACAAGCTGAAGCCCTCATGCAGCGGGCGATCGAGCTTGGTGGCGATGCGCTCGATGGAATGTCGGAGGTCTCTTGGGCGATGCTCGGCCTGGCTGAGCGTCGCCGACTCCAGGGGAATCTCGCCGATGCCGCGCAGTGGCTCTGCAAGGCAGCACAATACGCGCCTCTCGAAACCGTGCTCTCTGCCACGGAATCCATCGTTGAACAATCGACACAGGCGAACGAAGAACTCACGCGGGTCACCGCGATCTACGAACGTCTATTGGAGCGCGATGCCACCCGACGTGATGTCTGGCAGCCCCTCGCAAAGATCTACCTCACGCTGGGAAATGTCGCCGCTCTCGAACGTATGGTCGACGAGACACTCGACAGCCTGCGACATGGCGAAGATCGCAATGCGCTCCGGATCGAGTTTGCGCGCGCGCTGCTGGTCGAACCGGACCGGGCATCGGATGCCGTCGACTTGCTGCGAGAAGCCCTGCTCGAAATTCCAGAAGATGCTCAGGCCCAACAGCTGCTCGCGCAATACCTCGAGACAACGGGAGATCTTAGCGCTGTCCTCGATCTTCTGCGCAAACGCCTGATGTCCGTTCAACTTCAAAACGATCCGCAGGCGATCAAGCAGGCGTCCTTGGACCTCATCGGCCGTCTTCGAAGCCAAGACAACGACCAAACCGAGGCGCCCTCCGTGTGCCGAGGCGCCCTCGATTTACTCCCTGAAGACGCAGATCTGCTGCGCACGCTGCTCGACCTAGACAACAACCCAATCGAGGAAGACGAACGCTTTGAGCTGATGCGACGGTTGCTTGCCGTCGAGACCGAAGATGCGGCGCCTGCACTCACGGCCCTGCTTCTCGAACGCTGCGAGAGGGCCGGAGATCCCGATGCGGCCATGAAAATCCTCACTCTTGGCTACTCGCGATCTCCCAAGAACCAGGATCTCCGCGCCCGTCTCACCGCCAGCTACGTCGAACAAGACGACTTCTCAAACCTGGTGAAAGTCCTCGTTGAGGCCGCTGAAGGCTGCGAAAAGGTAGAAGATACCATTGAACTTCTCGTTGAAGCCGCACGCTTGCAACGTGATGCTTTGCACTCGCCGGGTGCATCCGCGAAGCTTCTGCGTCGCTGTTGGTCGCTCCAACCCGAGAAGGTTGACCACTGCATCGAGCTGAGCGCTGCGTTGTCATCGGCGCTTCAACACTCCGAGGCTCTCGAAGTTCTGACTCTGGCACTTGAGAGCCATGACGCCACAAAACCGTCTCCCCTAAGCGATAGGCAGATGCTAGCCCTGCTACGCGCGAGGGCAACGATTCATGACGACTGTGGTGATGATGCTGCTGCGCTAAGCGATCTCAAGGCCGCAGCAAAAATCGATCTTTCGGCTGTGGCGGGGGCCCTCGAAGTCAACCTCAAGGACCAATACAATGCTGCCAAGCGCAACGGCGACATCGAAGAACAACACGCTCGTTGCATGGACCTCGTCAAACTTGCGATCGACACCGACCGAGAGTCAGAGGCTCAGAAATTGTTGCACGGGTGGATCGAACAATGTGCCGATGACCTCCCTGCCTGGGTCCAACTGCGCGACGTTTGCATTCAGCTGGAGGACTGGGAACAGCTGGCAACCTGCTGCGACCGGCTCATCACCCTGGGCGACGAAGATCTCGCCAGCGAGGCGGCGATCGTTCTTGCGGAGACATGCACCCGCCTCGGCCGCCCCGAGGACGCACGCGCGGGATTGGAGCTCGCCTTTGAAAACCAACCCGACCAACCCGACCTTCGCCGCGCGCTTCGCAACATCTATGAAACGATCGGGGCCACCTCTCCACTGGCGGCGATGCTTCTCGAAGATGCACGAGAAATCATCGAAATAGAGACTCGTCTTCCTCTATTGCGGAAGGTCAGTGTCCTGCTCAGCCACGGCGACGACAACGCACTGGCAATCGAAACCCTGCTCGAGATCCTCGATGCAGATCCCGAAGACAAACTCTCGCGGGCGCTGCTCGTCGATACCTACGTCGTTACCGATGCCCTCGATCTCGCCGACGAAGTGCTCGACGAGGTGATCGCCAGCTACAAAGTAGCCCGCTCGCCCGAACTCTCGAGCTTCCATCATCGAAAGGCTCGTGTCGCTCAAGCGCGTGACGACCGACCTGCGCAACTTCAGCACCTCAAGTCGGCATTTTCCACCGACAAACACAATGGAGCCGCCGCGGCGGAGCTCGCCGAGCTCGCCGAAGACCTCGAAGACTGGGAACTCGCTACGCGAGTTTTACGCGGCATCACGGCCATCAGTGGGCCGTGCCCCATCAGCCGCCCTGCAGCATTTTTACGCCAAGGCAAAATCTCTCTCCGCCTCGGTGACGTCAAGCGCGCCAGTTTCTGGGCTCGACGCGCCCGCCAAGAAGACCCTGAGTTTGTAGAGGCCCAGAGTTTTCTCGACGAAGTCAGCGCGATGTAGCAAGCGCCGGCGCGCCGCGAACATCCTCTACTTGGCGGTGTTGGCGGCCTCGCCGGCTTCGCCGGCCTCGCCGGCTTCGGCGGCCTCGCCGG
>Ga0256845_1000015_pt1 | contig 142381 bp, 100 predicted proteins | sample RiftiametaG_FD_189101 | JGI IMG/M metagenome (GOLD analysis project Ga0256845, IMG submission 189101) | Tube worm associated microbial communities from hydrothermal vent at the East Pacific Rise, Pacific Ocean - Riftia | ecosystem: Host-associated > Annelida > Integument > Unclassified ...
ATTATCCCATTATCTAAATCGGATATGATTTTTTCCTTTAAAGCAAAAGGTAATACTACTCTTTTTTTCTTCTTTTTATCCATTACAACTATAATTTAGTTGTATAGCTATTTCAGGACAAGACAAACTTATTAAGCTTTTATAAAGGAAAATATTACTCAGTGGGATTTAAAAAAGGGCGTTAAAACTAATTTTAACGCCCTTTTTTATGTCTACTATTTTAATTGATTAGTTTAAAATATACTTTTTAATAATGATTTTGTTTTTAAAATTCATTTCTATAAAATACACGCCTTTAGGTAAGAAACTAATATCAACAATCTGATTTGCTGAAGAGTCAATTTCAGAGTAAACAGACTCTCCAATAGAATTATGTATTCTCACAGTAAAATTATTGGTAGCATTACTTGAAATTGTAAATTGGCCATTTGAAGGGTTAGGATAAATGGTAACTAAATAGTTTACATTAGATTCATCTAAACCAACATAATCAACAAGTACACATGCAGAAGTATCTATACAGTCATTGTTATTGATGATGACAGCATAATTTCCTGTAGCAACCACTTCAATATCTTGTTCATTTGAAATTGTATTGGTAACAAACGAATACGAGTCATCACAATCTACCCATTGGTAAAGGCTATTATTTTGATTCGATTCAATATTATTATTATTAATATCTAAAGATAGATTAATCGGTAAATTTATTGATAAGTTAGTATGTACAATACTGTCACAACTACCGGTAATCATTATTAGGGTGTCAGTATAATTCCCTGGTGTATCATAATTACTAGTTCCAATGGTGTATGATTCCCCATGGCATATTGTAATGTTTTGAGATATAACAATTTCTGTGATTATATTTATTTCAGTTTCTACAATACTGTCACAACCTGTAATTACAGAAGTTAAAGTATCAGAATAATTTCCTGCCATGGTGTATATAGATGTTCCAATAGAATAATCGTCCCCATCACAAATTGTAATTGTTTGGTTTACAGTTACTGGTTGAATGACTGTTAAATTTGTATTAATAACACTGTCACATCCAGTGATAATTGAATTTATAGTATCCTCATAAGTTCCCTGTATAGTGTATATTGATGTTCCAACTGTAAGGTTTTCATCATAACAGATTGTAATACTCTGATTTGTAATTACGGGTTGAATAACAGTTAAATCGGTATGTATAATACTATCACATCCTGTCACAATAGAATTTATAGTATCTATGTAAGTGCCTTGTATTGCATATAATGATGTTCCAACTAATAGGCTTTCATCATAACAAATCGTTATATTTTGATTTGTATTTACGGGTTGAATTACAGTTAAATCAGTTTGTATAATACTATCACATCCAGTAACAATAGAATTTATAGTATCTATGTAAACGCCTTGATTTGTATATAAAGATGTTCCAACTAACAGGCTTTCATCATAACAAATCGTTATACTCTGATTCGTATTCACTGGCTGAATGACCGTCAAATTTGTATTGATAACACTGTCACATCCAGTGATAATTGAATTTATAGTATCAGCATAAATTCCTTGTATTGTATAAATAGAAGTCCCTACTAGAATGTCCTCATCATAACAGATAGTAATGTTTTGATTTGTTATAACCGGTTGAATAACCGTTAAATTTGTATTGATAACACTGTCACATCCAGTGATAATTGAATTTATAGTATCGGCATAAACTCCTTGTATTGTATAAGTTGATGTTCCTACTAAAATACTTTCATCATAACAAATGGTAATGTTTTGATTTGTTATGACTGGTTGAATGACAGTTAAATTTGTATTGATAACACTATCACATCCAGTGATAATCGAATTTATAGTATCAGCATAAATTCCTTGTATTGTATAAATAGAAGTTCCTACTAGAATGTCCTCATCATAACAAATAGTTATGTCCTGATTTGTTATGACTGGTTGAATGACTGTTAAATTTGTATTAATAACACTGTCACATCCAGTAATAATTGAATTTATAGTATCTACATAAGCGCCTTGTATTGTATATGTAGACGTTCCTACTAATAGACTTTCATTATAACAAATGGTAATGTTCTGATTTGTAATTACGGGCTGAATGACAGTTAAATTGGTATTTACAATACTATCACATCCCGAATTTAATGATACTACTGTGTCATTATAGTTACCTTGAAGTGTGTAAGTTGAAGTTCCTACTAACAGATTTTCATCATAACAAATGGTAATATTTTGATTAGTTATAATTTCGTCCATTACTGTTAAGTTCGTTGTTATTGAACTATCACAACCTAATAACAATGATGTTAAAACATCAGTATAAACGCCATTAACAGAATAAGTAGATGAACCTACCATATAAGAATCACCAAAGCATATTTCAATTGACCTGTCGTAATATTGGGTTGGACAAGGGTCTGAGCTAAAAATATAAGCTGCACCTGCTTCATTTATTGAATCGGTGTGTACAGTATTAAAGTCATGTTGAAAGGCACCTACTATTACTTCTGTACCATAAATATCAACTGCATAACCAAATATATCCAAACTATCTCTATCTGAAGCTCTTATTTTACTGACTTGAATGAATTGATTTGAAGCATTTTTTTCAAAAATATAGGTAGACCCAGCTTCATTTAAAGCATTAGTTTCATTTTCATCATGGTCATCATGTTCAACACCCGAAATTATAAAACCATCATTAATTTTAACATCCCAACCAAAATGATCTCCAGAATTTCTTGAACCTGCAGTAATTTTTTGATTCTCAGTCCAGGTTCCACTAGTATTTCTAATGAATGTATAAATAGCACCTGCATTTTTCATGTAATCTGTACCTGTTACTGAATAATCTTGAGACCAGACACCAATTGCAATAATATTTGAATCAATTGCGACATCAGAGCCAAATCGTTCCCAACCACCGCTTGTGATATTGTCTGAATTTCTTATTTTTTGTACTTCTGTCCAAACAGTGCCAACTTTTTCAAAAATATAGGCAGCTCCAGTTTGCCAAGTAGGGATTGTGTTTGTTGGGTTCCAATCATGATTTAAGGCCCCAACAATTATATAATTACCAGAAACTCCAACGGAATGACCAAATTGATCAGATAAATCTTCACCGACATGACCATTGGGATAATTTATATCAGGTGCCCTTCCTGATCCAACTATTTTTTGAATTTCACTCCAAACTCCAGAAACATTTTTTTCAAATATATATGATGAACCAGCATGATGAATTGGATTTAAGCCATTAACATCTTCAAAATCTTGATGAGCACCAACAATAATTGTATTACCGTCAATGTCTACAGACCAACCAAATTCATCATCTATACTTCTGTCTGATGCAATAATTTTTTGAATTTCAGTCCAAGTTCCAGCTTGATTTTCGAAAATATAAGCAGCTCCAGCTTTTGCCATACTGTTAGAACCACTTAAATCATCATCTTCACCAATAGCACCTACAACCATATAATTTCCGTCAATAGCTACAGACCAGCCAAACCTATCATAATTTTCATCATCTGAGTTGATAAGTAATTGAGTTTCTACCCAATTCAACCCTTGTTTTTCATACACAAAAATGGCACCTCTATTAGGTCCATGATCATCATATCCATAAGTTCCAACCATTGCAAAATTATCTGTGATGGCAACTGCTTGTCCAAATCGGTTGTCTTCTGCTCTGTAAGAGCCAACAATTTTATCAATTTCTGTATAAACTTGACTTATTCCGAATTGATAAGTAAAAAGAAAAAATGTTATAATTATTATTTTCATAGGATTAATGTTTTACTGATATTTTTATTGATTCTTTATCTGTAGTTTTTAAAATATAGATGCCTCCAGATAAATTTGAAACATCTAATTTGAATTGATTTTCTTTAGATAATATTGTTCTTCCCATCAAATCATAAATTGTAAAACTTATTTTTTTATTGAACAGAACTTGATCTGATGATGGATTAGGGTAAGCTAATAATGCTTGTGAAATGTAGGTATTCTCGATTCCACTAATGTCATTATTTTGTTTTGGTGTAGGGTATGAAAAAATTTGAGTTGATGAAGATCCATTTGGATATCTCCCGAAAGATTCATTTTTTGAAGTAGGTTGATATCCTAAAGAATCGATTGTTATATCAGAAGGTGTTTTTAAATAAACGTAATCGGCAATGTTTTGTAATTTAAAATTCAAGTGGTTATTCCCTTGATAAGTTTCTTCATCATTCCAAAAAATTAAATACTCATTTGGTTGTATTATTGTTCCATTCGGAATAACCCATTCAATTCCTCCTTTTGTAATTTTACATGATGACAAATTAATTTCATAATTATTTGGATTAAATAATTCAGTCCAATCATCAAAGTCATTGAAATTATCCGCTAAATAATCAGAATTTCTTAGCATTACTTCATTGATCACTACTGGTTCGTATTCCGTATCAATTTCGAATATAGCAGTAAATATTGAGTCTCCATCTGGAGTCCAAACTATCTCTAAATCTGTGTTTCCAGTTTCTAACCATTCTACAAATTTATACCCTGGCTTTGGAATTGCTTTAATTGGAATTGCTAGCGCGTTTATATAAATTCCAATCCAAGGGTATACACTATTTGATACGCCTGGAATGTTTTTATTCAATAGTAAAGAATTAACTTTTACAAACCCCATTTCAGTGTCATTTACATCTGCCGTAACATAAGATGTATCGGTAAGGCTCCATTTTAACAAAACATGGTCTCTAAACTTTCTATCTCTTCTATTTGCAAACCTGTCTAAGTAATAAAAAATGGTGTCCCATTGCACTAATGAGGGAGATTCTAATTGTCTATCAGCTAAATTATCCGCCTCAGAAGGGTAACGCCATCTGTCAACATTTTCTAACATTTCAGGAGTAAGAATATCATACATTTCATCCATCTTCTGTTTTACCACAGTTGGTTTATACCACGTGTTCAACAAATCACAACTTCTATTTATAAATTGATCTCTAAATTCGATATTTTCTAACAAACCTCTAAAAAATCTTGAGTAAGAAGCAAAAGTACCAGATGTAATAGTAGCTGAATTTAGGGTGTTAACAGTGTAGTATGCATTATTACAAGAACCACCAAATCCACCATCTAAATCATACATTAGCCATCTAAATTTTCCATCTAAACCAGGCCCAGCTCCAGGGTCATATGCTCCAGTTTTTCTCCACATTACAACATTTGAATATACCCAATCTGCATTACTTAAGTAAATTTCAGTACACATATAATCGATATAGTTATCTACATCTATTTTTTCTATTACTTGTTCATAATTAGACTGAATACTCATATCTTCTGCTACAATAAAATCTTGAAGGTTTTTCATTTCAATACTGTCAGCAGCATAACCATTTCCTTGTACATCATATTCTTGATCTAACATGGTAATCATATCATCATCAATTCCATATGTGTTTTGAATAAAATAAGTATCAACTCTTTCTTTAATAGAATGAATTCCCCAATATTCTCCATTCACAAAAACAATAACATGTTTATAATGTTGATGTTCAATATTTACACCTTTTACTAATGATTGAGATAAATCATCCCGTGGGAAACAATCTGGTCTATGACCACCAGAACGAAGAATAATTCGTTTAAATTTATCTAATTCATAATCTTCAAAAAATGGATGATTAAAATTTGTATTACCATCTGTTTCGGCATAAATTCTAAAATTCTTTTTCCCTGAATGACGAGAACCTCCACCATGTAAACGTGTTCTTGTGTTTCGATTGAATGTTAATGTTCCATTTTCAATGTAATCAATATGCATTGGACGCTCCCATAATTCACTTTTCTGAGTGTAATTTCCATCAGGATTATCTCCATAAACATAAATTCCAGTTTCATTAGAAAATAAATCAATACTATCCATGACAACAGATACAATTGGAAAAGTATATCGCTCTTCACCTAATGCATCAATCAAATACGTTTTTGTAATAGTTTTTGATTCGGTGAATCCAGTTTTAAAAGCTTTAGCCTTAATAATATGAGCTTTTTTAACTTCTGAAAAAGGAGGTAACCACCCTCTGTTATTAGCTCTAATAGTTGTATAATTTGCTATAGGATAGTTAAAAGAAGGATTGGTAGGAATAGATGAGTAATTATTTAGTTGGCCATCCAAATTGACTAATGATAATGAAGAACTATATAAATTATCATTTACTGTTGGTTCACTACCATTTAATGTATAATAGATTTCAACTCCTGGTTCTGGGTTAGTTAGTTGAACTGAAATAGCTGTTGGATAAATTCCACTTTCAAAACTAAATAGGACAGGGTTTAAGTCTTGTGCATGAATTATAAAGCTTACAAAACTTAGAAGTATAAATATTATCTTTTTCATTTTTTATCAAAGGTTAAGTTCATTAAATCTAAAAGAAAATCAATGTTTTCTTCAATTTTATTTCCAATTACTGCTACACTTGCACCAGCGTTAAGTGTGTTTTCGACCTCTTCAATAGTTTTTAAACCACCACCAATTATTAAGGGTACAGAAATATTTCTTGACACTTGATTAATCATTTCGCGAGAGATCGAATTAATGGCTCCACTACCTGCGTCCATGAATACAGCTTGCATTCCCATTAATTCCCCAGCAATTGCTGTGTTAATTGCGATACTTATTTGGTCTGAAGGAATTGGTGAAGTTTGACTGACATAAGCTACTGAAGAATTTTTACCACCATCAATTAACATATAGGCTGTAGGAATAACTTCAATATCTAATTGCTTTATTTTGTGGGCAGCTTCAACTTGATGACCAATTAAGAAGTCGGGATTCCTACCAGAAATTAAGGATAAAAATAAAATAGCATCTGCTTTTTTATCAATTTGAATATGCGAACCAGGAAAAATAACCAAAGGAATAGTCGTGTTTTCTTTTAAAGTTGAAAAACAAGATTTAAAGTCTTGAATATTAACCGTACTTCCTCCAACAAAAATAAATGCAGGTAAAAGCTTGTTTATTTTTTTTATTAGTTCTAATAATTGAGCCTCAGAGTTGTGTTTGTCCGGGTCAATTAGAATTGCAATTTGCTTTTGATTATTTTTTAGTAATTCTAGTATTCTCATTTTATAAATATGAATTTTCCTGTACTAGTAGTGTTGTCATTAGTTATTTGATAAATGTAAACGCCAACACCAATTTCGTTTTTTTCTATTTTAGTCTCCTTACTTTTTAAGGTTTCTTGATATACTATTTGACCAGATTGATTAAATACTTTCAATTTAGAATTTAATTTTAAGTTCGTAAATCGTACTAAGTCTGTTGATGGATTTGGGTAAATGTGTATTTCTGAATAGTCAAGACTTTTAATACTTAGTGTTGGATCATATGACCAAAAATCATTCAAATTTGTCCCGTTAGTTCCAGTTCCACAGTAGGCAGTGTTACCTATTACAAAGGAAACCATATAACGTCTTGCAGCCCCACTAAAATTTTCAACTTGTCTCCATTCATCTGTTTCAAAACTATACTTTAAAAAGTCTTTGTAATTAATAGATCCATCCACATTATTACCAGTACCTATATAGCCTTCATTATTCAAAACGAATCCAGTTGCATCCTGTCTCAAAGAATCACCAACATCAGCTTTTTGCGTCCAATGATTTGAACTAGGAATAAACTCATAAAAGTCTTTTAGTGCTAGAGAATAGGTATGTCCTGTTCCAACGTATGCCTTATTGTTGTTAACAAAACTAACTGCTGAAGTTCTTGGTAAACCGATAAAATCTGCTTTTTGAGTCCAAGAATTTGAGTTAGGACTATATTCGTAAAAATCATTGGCATAACCTGAAGTAGCTTGACCTAGACCAACATAACCTTTTCCATCAATTGTAAAGCCCGAAGCACCTCTTCTCTCTTCTCCTGGAAAATCGGTTATAGGATACCAAGTGTTTGAAATTGGATTAAATTTCCAAAAATCTTTCTCATATGTGTTTTGGGGGTTTCGTCCTAAACCCATATATGCTTCACTGTCAATGCTAAAAGCGGTACATTGATAACGTAATCCACCACCAAAATCTGCCTTTTGGGTCCAAGAATTTGTTGCTGGATCATACTCCCAAATATCCTTATATATAATGTGCTGAGCAGAATTTACATGCCCCATTCCTATATATCCTTTATCACCAATAGTAAATGCAGAGGCACGGTGTCGAGCGTCTCCTCCAAAATTTGCTTTCTTATTCCAATGATTTATTGCTAATAATTGAAGTGGTAATAAAAAGAGAAAGAATAGTTTAATATTTAAATTCATAGTACTTATTAGTGTATACGTAGACAATTTAAAAAGGTTGGTATAAACTTTGAAATAATTTAGTGCGTCAAAAGTAGATAAGAATTTCTAATAATGAAGTACTAATATTGTATTTTTTTTATTAAATATAATATCCTTAATAAATAGGTAGGTAGAGTTCTCTATTTTAAAGATTTGGTTTATGCTTAGATTTTAAGAAATTCACAGTCTATATTTTGTTTTGAATAAAATGCACCGTTAAGTTTTTTTTGTATATTTTTACATAAAAATCACACGTATGAAATTCAATATTTTTTTATTAAACACCTTGCTGTTAGTGTCATTAACAACTTTTTCTCAAAAAGAGTACAAGTTGTTAATGGATGATATATCTGTTAATTTTTATGATGTTTGTAAATCTGCAAATGATTATTTTGAAACGCACGAAAAAGGAAAAGGCTCTGGTTGGAAAGGATATCAGAGGTGGAAAAATGCAAATGAGTATAAATACTATCCTTCAGGAGATAGAAGTAATATCGATCCCTTTTTTGTGAAAAACGCTTATATTAGTTTTACTGAAAAGAATTCTTCTAACCAAACAAAAAGTTCATTTAATGCGGGTTGGGAAGAATTAGGACCTTTTAGTATAGATAGTATTTCAGGGCATTATTCAGCTGGTTTGGGTAGAATTGAAGATCATTATGTGGATCCATTAAATACAGATGTAATGTATCTTGGGTCAAGAAGTGGTGGTTTTTGGAGAACAGCAGACGCAGGAGTAAATTGGCAAGTTACAACGGATTTTTTGTTTGCATCTGGTGTAAACACAATTGCAGTTTCTCCAACAAACTCTGATTCAGTTTTAATAAATGTTAGAAATTCTTCTAATGGGAATTCACATGGCTTATATCGTTCTATAGATGGTGGGGAAAATTGGGTTCAATCAAATTTTAATCCAACTAATATTGGATTTGGAGGGTTGGGTTCAAATTTTAAAATTTATGAAGCTAGATATCACCCAAGAGTAGCTGATTTAGTTTTTATTGGTACAAGTAAAGGTATTTATCGTTCAGATGATAATTTAGTGACTTGGACACTTTTATTAAATGGTGGGGATATTGAAGAAATTCAATTTCATCCAACAGATAATACTATAATTTACTTATATGACAGTTATTATTGGGGAACTAACAAAAATGTGGTGATGCGTTCAATTGATCAAGGTTTATCATATACCCAATCAAATAATGTTGCAGGTAATAATGACAATAGATCAGTTCATTTGTCTGTAAGTACTGATTGTGATAGCTGTTTATACTGGGGTTCAGATAATGGAGTTTGGATTTCAACTGATAATGGTATAAATTTCACTTTTCGTAGTAATTCTGCAGAAGGTTGTGGTGGTTTTGCAGTAAATGATTTAGATACTACTAAAATGATTTATGGATATGTTGATGTTGATAGAAGTTCTGACGGTGGATTGACATGGACTGATGCTACTAGATGGAGTTTGGGTAATACAAATGGTGCTGGGTCAGGACATCAAAATAGTTTTCAGACGAGTACGGATTATGTACATGCAGATTTACATCCAGCAAAATGTGTAAATGGAGTCTTTTATATTGGAACGGATGGTTTGTTTTGTAAAAGTACAGATAACGGTTTAAGTTGGACTAATTTAAGCCAAGGTATTGGTGTTCGAGAAAATTATAAATTAGGAGCAAGTCAATCAAATCATTATAGATCAATTTCAGGTTCACAGGATAATGGAACTAGTATTAAGCATCAAAATACTTGGATTGAATTTAATGGAGGGGATGGTATGGAAGGTTTAATTCACCCATTAAATGACGATTGGATTTTAGGAAGTTATCAATTTGGTTCAAGGTATTTGTCAAAAAACGGAGGACAGAGTAGTAGTGGAGTTTCACCTTCTGGTCAGTCGGGTTCAGGAAATGGAGGATGGGAAGCTCCAATAACTTATGATCCAAACAATCAAATGAGATTGTATAACTTTAGTCATTATATCTATAAAAGCGAAGATTTTGGTACATCTTGGGATTCTATTGGCGCTCCAGTCACCTTTGCAGGAACAATAGGTCATTCAGCAATTGCTGAAAACAACACGGATATTATTATTATTTCTGCTGGTGATAATATTGAAAAATCTGTAGATGCTGGGGTAACATTTATTGATATAAAAAATAATTTACCGAATTCAAATATTCAAGATATAGCTTTTGATCCAAATGATGATAATACAATACTCGTGGTTTATGCTTCTTACCAAAACAATAATCAAAAAGTGTATAAAACTATTAACGGAGGAAATTCTTGGACTAACATTACTAATAATATTGGTGATATGCCGATTCACTCAGTTGTTATTGACCACTCTAGTGCATCAAATATTTACCTAGGAGCAGAAATAGGGGTATATACTATGCCAATGAATAGTGCTAATTGGGTGTTATATAATTCTAGTTTACCAAACACTACAATTCAAGAATTAGAAATTATTAATGGGTCAAATACTTTGAAAGCTGCAACTTGGGGTAGAGGAATGTGGGAATATTCGCTAGTTGGAAGAAATGACTATCCGAGTATTTTAAAAACTAGTATTACGGACCAACCTACAGAAGAATTACCATTAGAGAATGTTGATCAATTTGTGACTTCAATCGTTTCCATGGAAAACGCGCCAACATTAATGTACGTGAAATGGTCAATTAATTCTCCATTGTTTACAAATACTATACAAATGACAAATACAATGGATAGCACCTGGCTAACCGATACTGCTATTCCTAATCAAACATTTGGAACAAAGGTATACTTTAAGGTGTTTGCGGTTGCAAATGGTGACACTACTGAAACATATAAATTTATGTATACTGTTAAGGAAAACAAACATTGTACATCATCAGGAACTATGTCATATCAAGGGAATGTTACTTTAGTTGATTTTGCTAATATTAATAATGCAACAGGTAAGACACAACCTTATACTGATTATACGGATTCAGATTCAACTGTAGTATTTATTGGGGATTCGTATGATTTAACTGTCAATCTTAATACAGACGGAGGTAATTATACTTATTATTCTACAGTTTGGATTGACTGGAATCAAGATATTGTATTTGATCCAAGTGAGAAATATGAAGTTGGATCTGCTCAGAATGTTAGTGATATGCCAACTAATTTATCTCCATTTTCTATTCAAGTACCGGTAAACGCAGTTTTAGGTAATACAGTAATGAGAGTAGTTTGTAATTACAATTCGTATCAATCTAACCCATGTGCTAATGGTTATGATGGAGAGGTGGAAGACTATTCTATAACTGTTAAACAGTTTATAGTTCCAACTTTGAATTATTCGTTTGTAGATTCAATACTTTGTGAAGGACAAGATTTAGTTTATACGTACACTGGTGATCTGGTTGATTCTTTAATTTGGACATTTACTAATGGGACTGATACGTATACTTCAACTTCATTAACTGGTGTCGTTTTAGTTCCAATATCAGGAAATTATGACGTCACTATTGAAGGGTTTACTAATGATGGTCTTTCTTATGTAGAAAGCTTCTCAGGATTATTTTCTGTTAATTCAGTTAATAATATAATAGTGAACGAAACAACATGTGATGTGAATAATGTGGGAATAGTTGTTCAAAATTTAATGAATCAATCAGGATGTGATTCTACAATAACCACAATTACGACTCTATTTCCTAGTAGCGCTATTACAATAAATGAAACAACATGTAATATAAATGGTGTTGGTACCGTAATTCAGAATTTATTAAATCAAGCTGGATGTGATTCAATAATCACTACTATAACTTCTTTAGAATTGATAAATGCAACTATAAGTGGAAATTTGAATGTTTTAACAGCAAGTCCGTCAGGACTAGTTTACCAATGGATTGATTGTACAAATAATGATGTAATAGTGATAGGAGAAACTAATGAGATTTTTACAACAGATGAAAATGGAGATTATGCGGTTGTTGTTTATGATGGAAACTGTACGGATACAACTGATTGTTATACGGTTTCAGGATTAGGTGTATTGAACCATAAGTTAGATTTTAATTTATTTCCAAATCCTACAAGTAGTAACATTACTCTAGAGTTTTCAAACAAAGTTAATGAACTTTCAATACACTTAACTAATGATTTAGGCCAGTTAGTTAAAGAGATTGAGATAAATAATAAGAAAAGTATGGTAATTGATATGTCTAACTTAAGTGATGGGATATACTTCCTACATATTTCGGATAATGATGAGACGACTGTCACTAAAGTGATTAAACAGTAAAAGTATAGATAAAAGGTATAAATTTTTAATTAAAAGCTAAATGTTAAAAATTAATTTTATATCTTTGCGTTCTTAAATAATATTTAAAAACAAAATTTGTTATGTACGCAATTGTAGAGATAGCAGGGCAACAATTTAAAGTTGTAAAAGACCAACAAGTTTTCGTTCATAGATTAGATGCACAAGAAGGAGATAAAATTTCTTTTGATGATGTATATTTAATTGATGATAAGGGAACTGTTACTGTTGGCGCCCCAGCTGTAAAAGGAGCACAAGTAAAGGCTTCAGTGTTAAGACACTTAAAAGGAGACAAGGTAATAATCTTTAAGAAGAAAAGAAGAAAAGGTTACAAGAAAAAAAATGGTCACAGACAGTATTTAACTGAGATCAAAATTGATTCTGTAGTTGCAAGTGGTGCTAAGCCATCTGCAAAAAAAGAAGCAGTTAAAAAAGAAGAAGCAACACCAGTAGCGAAAGCTGAAAAGACTGAAACTGCATCTGCTGATATTTCTAAATTAACTGTTGCAGATTTAAAAGCAATGGCTAAAGAAAAAGGTATCACTGGTTATACTTCAATGAAAAAAGCTGAACTAGTTGAAGCTTTAAGTAAATAAAATTAGAATTTGTCTACTTAGGTAGATGTAAAATTATATAGACATGGCACATAAGAAAGGTGTAGGTAGTTCGAAAAATGGTAGAGAGTCTCAATCGAAACGTTTAGGTGTTAAGATTTTTGGAGATCAAGCTGCAATTGCAGGAAACATTATCGTTCGTCAAAGAGGAACAAAACATCATCCAGGTGACAATGTAGGTATCGGTAAAGATCATACATTACACGCTTTAGTTGATGGAGTGGTTAAGTTTAAAAAGAAAAAAGACAATAGATCATATGTATCTATAGTTCCTTTCGAAACTGAAGCTTAAAAATACCCTATTAATTTAGGAACAAAACTCCATCTTTTAAAGGTGGGGTTTTTTGTGTTTTTAGTTAAAGAGTCTTAGTTGTTTAAAATAATCAAAGATTTTTTGGTGAAAATATATAAATACATTAATAAATCAGTACGATTTATAACTTAATAAAGTCTAGTGCTTAGTAGCTAGCATCTAATAATATGTTAGAAATATCAAGAATAAAAGAACAAAAAAGCGAAATTATCGAATTGTTGAAAATTAGAAATTTTGATGCAAAAGATAAAATTGAAGATATATTAAACCTTGACAAAGAATGGAGGAATTCTAAGTCGGAATTAGATGCTATAGCGGCAGAGTCAAATAAGATTGCAAAAGAAATTGGAATGTTATTTGGTCAGGGGAAAATTGAAGAAGCAAATGCTGCAAAAGCAAAAACTTCTGATTTAAAAGAAAAGACAAAAGTACTAAATGATAAAGTTTCTGAATTAGCAAATCAAATTACTAATGGGTTATATGAAATTCCAAATGTTCCTAATAAAATAGTACCATTTGGAAAATCTGACGCCGATAATGAAGTGATATTTGAAGATGCTCCAGAAGTAGTATTGCCAAAAAATGCTATACCACATTGGGAATTAGCAAAAAAATATGATTTGATTGATTTTGAAATGGGTGTTAAAGTAACTGGAGCTGGTTTTCCTTTCTATACTGGAAAAGGAGCTAGACTACAACGTGCCTTGATTAACTTCTTTTTAGATGAGGCCAGAGATGCAGGGTATAAAGAAATTATCCCTCCATTTGTAGTGAATGAAGCATCAGGTATTGGAACAGGTCAATTACCAGATAAAGAGGGGCAAATGTACCATTGTGGAGTAGATGATTTATATTTAATTCCTACAGGAGAAATCCCAATGACAAATATGTTTAGAGATGTAATTGTTAAAGCTGAAGATTTTCCAATACAAGTAACTGGTTATACGCCTTGTTTTAGACGTGAAGCAGGTTCTTACGGAAAAGAGGTTAGAGGGTTAAATAGATTACATCAATTTGATAAAGTTGAAATTATTAGAGTAGAGCATCCTGAAAATTCTTATAAGGCATTGGATGAAATGGTCGCTTATGTTGAATCGTTATTAAAAAAATTAGAACTGCCTTATCGTAAATTAAAACTGTGTGGAGGAGATTTAGGTTTTACAGCTGCTTTAACGATTGATTTAGAAGTGTATTCAGCTGCTCAAAAGATGTGGTTAGAGGTCAGTTCAGTTTCTAATTTCGAAACGTTTCAAGCAAATAGGCTGAAATTACGATTTAAAAATGAAAATAAGAAAAATGTATTAGCACATACATTGAATGGTTCTGCTCTAGCTTTACCAAGGATTTTGGCTTCAATTTTAGAGAATAATCAAACAGAAAATGGAATAACAATTCCAAAAGTTTTAGTACCTTATACAGGATTTGATAAAATATAACAGTATGAAATACATTTTAATTACGCTTCTTACTATTTTTGTATTCACATCATGTGATAACGCTAAAAAGTATAAAACAGAAATATCGGAAATTGACGCGAAACAATTACAATTAGATAGTTTGGAATTGGTCGTTAATGCAATTGGAATTGATAGTTTAAATTATATGCAAAAAGAAGCAACTGATAATGAAACTGTGATTAGAAAATATTATTCTGCGGATACTATCAATATGAGTTTTGCAAGTAAACTAGATAAAAACAAAAGAGTTCGAAAATCGTTGGATGGTATAGAAGAGGAAAAAAATAAAGTCTTGATAGAATTATCAGAAATAAAAGTTCAATATTCGAATTTAAAAAAAGATATTTTAGCGGGGCTTTATGATGCTAAGCAAATTGAAAATTACCTTAATGTTGAAAAACTAGATGTTGATAAATTAAGCTTAAATGTGAAAAGCTTTAACCTTTTACAGCTTGAACAAAAAAAGAATTTTTATTATTCAAATCCTCAGATCAAAGAGTATTGTGATGTTTTATTAGAAAGTATTGAAAAATAAAAAGCTAACCATATTTATAGTATTTGTTTTATTTCTGTTAGGAGGTAATCATTATTCTTACGCCCAAACAAATGACAGTAAACTGGCTAATCATTATTTTAATAAAGGGGAGTTTGAAAAAGCTGAGGTGTATTATGAAAAACTCTTTAGAAAGAATAAAACTAAGAATTACTTCACTAAATACTTCGAATGTCTTGTTTATCAAGAGAAGTTTGAGGAAGCAGAAAAACAATCATTAAAACAAATAAAAAGAGCACCGTTTGAAATTGAATACTCGTTTAGATTGGCTGAGATATATGAAAAAACGGGTAGACAAAATAAAGCGGATGACATTTATAATAGATTGATAAAAGATTTATCCCCAATACCAAGTCGTATTACTAATTTAGGTAGAATATTTTCAAATAAAACAAAATTTGATTTTGCGCTCGAAACGTATTTAAAAGGTAGAAAAATAATAAAACAAGGTTATCAGTTTAATCTCGAATTAGCTAAGTTATATAGTGCTAAAAATCAACCTAGGCTAATGATAAATGAATACCTTAATCTTATTGATTATAGTTATTCTTATAAACGTTCGGTTCAAAATTATTTATCTAGAGCAATAGATTTTGAAGCAGAAGAGGATAAAATTGAAATTTTAAAAGAAGAATTATTAATTAGAATACAAAAAGACCCAAGTAATCAAACGTTTAGTGAAATGTTAATTTGGATGCACCTTCAGAAAAAACAATTTTCAAGTGCGGTTGTCCAAGCTAAGGCGTTAGATAGAAGGTTAGATTTAAAAGGGAAAAAGGCCTATGAAATAGGAAACGTTTGTAAATCTAATAAGTCATATTCTAATGCAAGAAAAGCTTATCAATATGTAATTAGTTTAGGACAAAGTAAACCATACTATAAACTGGCAATAGAAAATAATTTAGAAGTTAGTTTTTTGGAAGTAACTACAAAAAGCAATTATTCGTTAGAAGAACTAAATGCTACGGTTAATGATTTTGAAAACGCATTATCAGAATTGGGTAGCTCGCACTATTCATTTTCAATTGTAAAACAATTGGCAACTATTTATGCATTTTATGTTAATCAACCTCAAAAAGCAGAAAAACTGTTAGATGAAACTTTGAAAAAGCCAATGTCATCCAAGGAGAAAGCTGAATTTAAAGTTTTGTTAGGTGATGTATATATTGTAAATGATAAGGTTTGGGATGCCTCACTACTGTATATGCAAGTTGCAAAAGAATTATCTGAAGATCCTATAGGGCATGAAGCAAAGTTTAAAAATGCCAAAGTTTTTTATTATGATGGTGAGTTTGAATATGCAAAGGCTCAATTGGATGTTTTAAAAGCCTCTACAACAAAATTAATAGCGAATGACGCTATGCAACTTTATTTATTATTACAAGATAATTTGGGTATTGATACAGCTGTTGTACCAGTGCAAATGTATGCCAATGCCGATTTATTGTTACAACAACATAAATATTCGGAAGCGTTAGCCGAATTGGATTCTATTAGTAAGTTATTCCCTTTTCACGGTTTGGCTGATAATATACTATTTAAAAAAGGTGAAATTTATGAAAAACAACAAAACTGGGCCAAAGCAATTACGTTTTATGACATAGTAGTAAGGTCCTATGGATTTGATATTTTAGGTGATGATGCGACTATAAATATTGCCAGAATTTATGATTTTAAGCTAAATGAACCGGTTAAAGCTAAAATGTATTATAAAAAAATTTTATTCGAGTTCAGTGCAAGTCTTTATAGTGATGAAGCGCGTGAAAGGTTTAGGGAAATTAAAGAAGAATTAAATGGAAACATTTATTAAAGTAAATACAATCAAATGAAAGTAATATATAATGTAACAGTAAGTATTGATTATGGGGTAAGCGCATCATGGTTAGATTGGATGAAAAGAACTCATATTCCAGAAGTAATGAATACAGGAATGTTTATGGAAGCTAAATTATCAAAAATTATGGCTGAAGAATCTGGTGGAGCCTCCTATTCAATTCAATATTTATGTGAGAATATGGAGACATATAATAATTATGTAGCACTTCATTCTCAAAAGTTACAAAAAGAGCATGAGGCAGAATTTGGAGGTAAATTTGTTGCCTTTAGAACAATACTTAAAGTAGAAGAAATTTTCGAAAAATAATGGAAGCAGTTAAAGCAAAAAAACATCTAGGTCAGCATTTTTTAACAGATGAGTCTGTATGTCAAAGAATGACCGCAGCTATTGATGAAGGTAAAGTTACAAAAGTGTTAGAAGTTGGACCTGGTATGGGAGCCTTAACTAAACATTTGTTAACACGAAAAGATTTTGAGACTCAAGTTGTTGAAATTGATACAGAATCTGTTCAGTATTTGAATGAAAACTATAAAGAGTTAAAAGGTAAAATACATGAATTAGATTTTTTAAGAACTGACTTAAAAGAATTAATGGGTGATGAACCTTTTGTTGTTGCTGGAAACTTCCCATACAATATTTCTTCACAAATATTATTTAAAGTATTAGATTATAAAGATCAAATACCAGAAGTAGTAGGTATGTTTCAAAAAGAAGTTGCTGTGAGAATTGCTGAAAAACCTGGAACAAAGAAATATGGAATAACATCTGTATTATTACAAGCTTATTATGACATTGAGTACTTGTTTACTGTAGATCCAGATAAATTTATTCCAGCACCAAAAGTACATTCTGGAGTAATTAAGTTAACTAGGAACAATGTGCTAAAATTAGATTGTAACGAGAAGTTTTTTAAACAAGTAGTAAAATTAGCATTTAATCAAAGGCGAAAAACGTTAAGAAATTCATTAAAATCGTTATTACATGACGGAATAGACAAAACAGCGGAAATATTCTCTGAAAGGCCCGAGCGTTTATCGGTCGATCAATTTGTTACTATGGCTAATTTGTTAGAAGTTAAGGGGTAAGGAAATTATACTAAAATAATTGATTATATTTGTGAAAAAGGAAAAATTGAAAAATAGATTAGTATTAAGCTTGATTATGTTTTTGTCGTCTATGAGTAATCTAAGTGCTCAAGGTTTGTATCTTACAACCAAAAAAGCGGATAGAAAAATAAGCATTGGACAAATTGAAAAAGGACAATTTCTTTATGAAAAGGTACTGGGGAAAGACAGCCTTTATTCGAATGCAAATTTGGGTATGGCAAGATTATATTTTAATCAATTTGGGAATTTTGAAACAGCTAATACGTATTATTTAAAAGCAATTAAATATTCAAAAAAAGACACAAATTATTATTCTGTATTTGAGTATGCTAATTCTTTAAGACTTGCAAATAAATCAAAAGAATCCAAAGAATGGTTTGAGAAAATTTTAAACCAGTCAAAACTTTTAGAAAATGATCCAACTTTAAAAGAAGATACTGAAAGATTAATTATGTATTGTGAATTACAAATTAGTAATAATCAAGTTCAAGAACAAAACGTTAAGGTTTTGAATATTGGAGAAACGATTAACTCTTCAAATAGTGAATACACTTCAGTTTTATCTAGAAATAAAGATTATTTTTTCTATAATGGTCGATATAAGGATTTTACAAAAGAAAATAAGTTCTCAGATGATTATTTCTTTGAGAATATTTACAAATCAGATTATCAGGGTGAAACAAAGGAAGTGTATAATTATAATTCAAAAAAGAATAGTCATGTTGCAATTGTAAATAACATTGAAAATAGTGACTCTGTAATTGTTTATTATGAAAACAAACTTTGGATATCTCAGTTAAAAGACACAAACTTTACAAGTCTACAAGCTTTCCCTAAAATTTTAAGTGGATACTATCAACAACCTTCTGGAATTTTTTCGAAAGATCAAAAGCTAATTATATTTAGTGCTAAGGCTAAGTTTAAGGATGATTTAGATCTTTATTATAGTACTAAAAATGAAAATGGAGAGTGGGTACAACCGTTGAGTTTTAATAAAAACATTAATTCTGTTTTGGATGAAGATGCACCATTTTTAGCAGATAATGATAAAACACTTTACTTCTCTTCTAAAGGATTTAATTCTTCAGGTGATTATGATATATTTAAAAGTGAATTGGTTAACGGTGAATGGACAGAAGCTGTAGCGCTTAAATATCCAATAAATTCGCCTGCAAATGATATTTATTATGTTGTTGATGAAGATAATAATGCTTTTTTATCTTCAAATAGAGAGGGTGGATTTGGTTTAATGGACATATATAAAGTCAAAAGGCCTTTAAATCCAGTGTTTGATTGTGATAAATTCAAAAATCCAAATTTAACCGTTAATTTTGATTTGAACGAGAGTATTAATGATAAAATGGGTGATTTAGAATATTTATGGTATTTTGATGATGATACAAGAGGGGAAGGTGCTAAACTAAGTAAAACATTTAAATATCCTGGGAAACATGAAGTTAAAATTGATGTAATTGATAAGTCAATTGATTTAGTTGAAAAAAATGAAATACTTAAGATAATTAATATTGATAGTTTAAATTACATTGGTTATAAATATGATAACTTGTATTTTAAAGATAGTCCAGGAACTTTTGACGCAAGTATTTCTTATATGGAAGGACATACATTTAGTCAGTATTTTTGGAAAGTTAACGATTCAATTCTGAATTTTGAATCTTCAATACTAAAGTATTCTTTTAATGAATTAGATACATTTGAGGTTAGTTTGCAAATTAATTCTATAGATGAATATGGAGATTTTAAATCTTTTTGCTACTCAAATAAAATAATTGTTGTTGATAAGAACAAATTTTTTGAAGATGGAACGTTTATTGCGAATGATAGTTTAAGAGGTAATGAAATAAATCCGAATGGAGGGTACCTAGTAAGTGATTCTCTTTCTCAAATAATAAGTGATAATAATATTTCTGGTGTAATGGATTCATTAAATATCAAACCAATATATTTTAAATTTGATAAAGCTAACTTGAATAATAAATCAATAAAAGAACTAAATAACATAGTAGCCCAATTGAAAGGAAATGAACGTTTGACATTAATAATTTATGGTAATACTGATGCTTTAGGCTCTGAGAACTATAATATTAAATTGGGTAAAAGAAGAATTGATAGAACTATAAAATATATTCTAAATAAAGGTATTGATAAAGACAGAATTATTAAAGCGATTAACAATGGAGAATTGGACCCTGCTGCACCGAATGAGTTAGATAATGGAAATGATAACCCAAAAGGAAGAATGCTTAACAGGCGTGTTGAATTTATAATAATTAAATCATAATATGAGAACTTCAATATATATATTCATTAGTTTGATCTTAGCACTTAATACCAATTCAATTCAAGCTCAAATAACACCTTCATCTTATGAAAAGATAGATTATCTTATAACGTTTGGAAAGAATGCTGATAAAACATGGGGTGATGATGATTATACACAAGTTCACTTTTTTGTTGTACCAGCTGCAATAAAGACTCCTGTGTATATTCGCGTATTCGATCCACAGATTGGGGGGCAATATGACACTAAAAATGGAAGTTTTGATTCAAAAACATCTTTTTCACTATATGGAGGTAAACATTGTTTTTCAAAAAAGGAAGCTCAACAAGTTGATCCAGTTAATGGGTATGACAGTGGTAGATTAATTAAAAAAAAGGTTTTTGGAAATGAGTCAGAGTATGATAATAAGTGGTACACATTTGGTCCAGTAAATCCTTCTGAAGGAGAGTATTCTGATAAATTTAAAGGTTATGTTTTTAAAATGATATGTGAGGGTGTTGAAGGGAATGACGGGAATGCATATAAGTATTCTTTAAGTAAAGAGAAGAATCATAATGTAAGTATTGAAAACGGAAATATTTTTACATATGAAATGACATTTAAATTAGATAACGATAAAAATGTAAAAGCTCATATTTATCCGTTTATAACCAAAGACATTGAATCAATTACAATTAATACGTTTGATGCAGATGATGATATTCATATCAGAATTACTTCTATTGGAAGAAAACTTGAAAAAGCAAATGTAAGCTTAAATGGTAAATGGAGTTCAACACTAATTAATATCTTAACAAAGGAATATAACTCATCAATCGATATTCAGTTAATTCAAAAAAAGACTATTAATAATGATATGACTTTACATATCTTAAACCAGTATAAAAATGCAATACCCCTTTTTTCTGTGCCAATTGGGGGTAAACCTTCATATGCCTATAAGGTCAAAATAAAGTATAATTTTTAATGAATTATTTCTTCTTATTTTTATTTAATTTTGTTGTTCTTTCAGTTCATTCTCAAAGTTATAATTATGAATATTATCTGGATGATGTAGTTAAAAAATCATTTATTTATGATATTTCCCAAAATAAAAATGGAGAATTATTAATAGCAACTTCAGAAGGCTTGTTAACTTTTAATGGAGTTGAATTTAACCAAGTAAATGATAATTCGCCAGTACAAGAAAAATTTATTTTAGATCTTTTTATTGACTTAAATAATCGTGTTTGGTTTTCGTATTATAATGGTGGATTTGGTTATGTAGAGAATAATGAAATTAAAATCGTTAATAAAGACGACTATGTTAACTCTTTCTCAAATGACTATCAAGGTGGAGTTGCTGTTGTAACTAACAGCGGGTTAAAATTTTATGACAGCAATGGTAAATTAAAAAGAAATCAAAAAAAACTACTTTTACAACTGGAGTTTCTTGATTCAAATGCAATTTTTTATATTGATGAAAGTAATAATTTTTATCATAAAAACAGGAATAAAGTTAGTATTACAGATTCTGTTTCCCAATTTATAATTAATCATGAGTATAACAAAATAGCATACTTTAGAAATGAAGTGTTATCCATTATTTCTACTGATCTAAGTAATTCTATTACCATCGACTTAAAAGAATATGAAATTGAAAAAATAAATCAAATTCAATTTCATGACAATGCATTAACTATAAGTACAATTAACAAAGGAGTGTTTGAGTACGACTTCTTTTCTAATTTTACATCATTTTCATTGAATAGGAACAATTCTATACATGGATTAATAACAGACGATATTCGTTGTTCATTTATGGATAAAGAAGAGAATCTATGGATGGGGACGTATGGTAATGGAATAATTAGACTCCCAAAGAATAGAATTATATCATTTAATCTAGATGATGAATTTAGTAAGCAAACTGAAACGATTGTTAATAGTACATGTGAAGCTAATAATAAACTATTTTTAGGCACTACTCATGGATTAAAAACTGTATTAAAAAATGGGTCAAATATTGAAACTGTAATTGATAATTTGAATGTAATTACACTTGCTAAGCAAGATGATTTACTTTTTATAGGAACCTTGAATAATGGACTATTAACTTATAAAAATGGAAAATTAAAACAATTCTTGTTTAATATTGAAATTCAACCTGTTACGATCGGATGTATTAAAATAGATAATGAAATTATTTCTGTTGGAACCAACTCTGGATTGTACATTCACGATCAAAAGACAAATAGTACTAAAAACTTTGGTACAAAAGATGGATTAGTTCATAACGTTATTGAAAACTTTATTATTGATAAGGATGGTTACTATTGGATAGACTCTCCTAATAGTCCTATTTTTAAATTTAAAGAGAATGATATAATAATATATCAAGAAATTGATGGATTTACGTGTTTTAATATCTCAGATTTTGCAATTTCAAATGATCAACTTTGGATTACCACGTCAGGGGATGGAGTTTTTAAATATGAGAATGATGAATTTACCCAGTATACCATAGAAAATGGGTTATATTCTGATTATATTTATTTCATTGAAATGATTAAGGAAGATTATTTCGTTATAGGCCATAAAAATGGAATTTCTGTACTAAATGTGGTTGATTCAATTGTTAATTTTTCAAATCTAGGTTACATAAAAGAAATGAATAATTTGCTGAATAACTCTACGTTTTTGGCAGGTAAAAATCATCTTTGGATAGGATGTGGTAGAAGTAAGGTGTTAAATTTATCAATTGAAAAATTTAATGATAAAAAACATATTCCTGAATTAATTATTTCTGATATCTTATTGAATGGAAAATTTGTTCAATCAAGTGATGAAATGAATCTACCATATGACGATTATTATGTAAGTTTAAAATTGAATTCACAATATCTATCAAATCCTTCAGCAATTGAATATATGTATAAACTTGAAGGTTTTGATAAACAATGGACAACAGTAAAATTTAATGATAATGTTATAAAATATCAGTCGATTAAGGATGGAGACTATATTCTTAAATTGAAATTACTATTGGACAAACAAGAAGTAGCTGTAGAAAAGTCGATTAAAGTACATATTTCGAAACCGTTTTGGTTATCTATTTGGTTCTATTTGGTATTACTAATTTCATTGGTTAGTATTTTTATTTTAGTCATACTTTTAATACAAAGACGTAATAGTATAATTACAAGTTCATTAGAGAAAAAGGTATTAAAACGAACAGAAATTATTAATGAAAAAAGTATTCATTTAAAAGAAATATCTGAAGAGTATTTAAAAGAAAAAGAGAATGCCCAATTTATAACTAAAGAATTGACAGATAGTATAAACTATGCTAGTTATATCCAAAAGGCTATTATGAGAAAAAAGGAATACTTAATGCTAGGTACTTTCTTGAAAGAATTTTTTATAATTTTTAAACCAAAGGATTTAATTAGTGGAGATTTTTATTGGGGTACAAAAATTAAAGATTATATTTATGTCATTGCTTCAGATTGTACAGGTCACGGTGTTCCAGGTGCTCTCTTAAGTCTTTTGGGTATCTCGCAGTTGAATAATATTATCACTAAACCGTTAGGAACAAATGAAATTTTGAATAAGCTTAGGACTAGTATTATTGAAGCTTTAAGTCAAGATAATCCAAGCAGTATGAAAGATGGAATGGATATGGCCGCCATAAGATTTAATGTCAAAACATTTGAATTGCAATTTTCTGGCGCGCACAATACAGTGTTAATTCTTAGAAAGGGAAATGTGGAAATAGTGAACTCAGCAGTTAACGTTCTTAAAGTTGAGAATGATTTAACCCTCTATAATATTAAGCCTAATCGTCAACCAATTTCTATGTATATTAATATGGATGACTTTCAAGCACATACAGTACAACTTATTGAAGGGGATCAGGTGGTTATGTCAACTGATGGATACTTTGATCAATTTGGTGGACCTAAGAACAAGAAATTTATGAAAAAAAGATTCTATCAATTATTGATGGATAATCATGAAATGAGTGCTTTAGAACAAAAGAAACTATTATGGAATACCATAATGGACTGGAAAGGAGAAACATCACAAATTGATGATATTACTGTAATTTCTTTTAAAGTTTAGCGATTAAACTCATACGCTATTGGATCTGTACAACTTTAAGGAGATAATAACATCTCCTTTGAGAAATTTATTTTATGTGTAGTGATGATTTTAACGTCTGAATAATAAAATAAAGGTTAAATTGTATTTTAAGAATTTAAAAACAATGATTTTTCTCGTTCTACTAAGTGACTCTACGGTAAGCAGTAGCATGCAGTTTCTCTTTCCAAATTATTGTACTTTGACTAATAGAATCAGTAATGTTATTTCACAATACTAGTATCTGTTAAAAATGAATTAAGTAGTGTGATAAAGGCAATTAATAATTCAGACAGTATTATAAAATTACAAATTTTATTGAAAACGTCTCTATAATTGGATAACCTTTTATATTTTTGAGGAAAATTATCTAGTATGGAAAATAAATTACATGTATATAATACTTTAAGTTCTGAAAAAGAACTATTTACTCCAATTAATAATGATCTAGTTGGTATGTATGTTTGCGGGCCTACTGTATATAGTGATGTTCATTTAGGTAATTGTCGTACATTTATTTCATTTGATATGATTTATCGTTATCTAACTCATTTAGGGTATAAAGTGCGATATGTTAGAAATATAACGGATGCTGGCCACTTAGAAAATGATGCGGATGAAGGGGAAGATAAAATTTCTAAAAAGGCAAGATTAGAGCAATTGCAACCAATGCAAATTGTTCAGACTTATACTACAGGATTTCATAATGTGTTGAGAGATTTCAATACAATTACGCCAACTATAGAACCAACGGCAACAGGTCATATTATAGAACAAATTGAATTGGTTAAAATAATTTTAAGCAAAGGTTTGGCGTACGAAAGTAACGGGTCTGTTTACTTTGATGTTGAAAAATATTCAAGGGATGAAAATTATGGAGAGTTATCTGGACGGAAAATTGAAGATTTAATTTCTGGAACAAGAGTTCTAGACGGTCAATCTGAAAAAAATAGCCCACTAGATTTTGCATTATGGAAAAAAGCATCTTCATATCACATTCAACGTTGGCCTTCTCCGTGGAGTGATGGATTTCCAGGATGGCATTTAGAATGTACAGCTATGTCAACAAAGTATTTAGGAAATAGATTCGATATTCATGGAGGTGGAATGGATTTAAAATTTCCTCATCATGAATGTGAAATAGCACAAGGTCATGCATGTACAGGTGAAAAACCAGTGAAATATTGGATGCATACAAATATGCTAACTTTAAATGGGAAGAAAATGAGTAAGTCAACCGGTAATACATTACTACCGGAAGAGTTATTTTCAGGTGGAAGTGATTTATTAGAAAAAGCATATTCTCCTATGGTAGTTAGGTTCTTTATGATGCAAGCTCATTACCGTTCAATGTTAGATTTTTCTTCAGATGCACTTTCTGCATCTGAAAAAGGGTATACTAAATTAATGAATGCTTTAAAAGATTTACCAAGTTTGAAAACTACAGCTGTTAGTTCTGAAAATGTTGAGAGTTTAATTAATTCATTCTATAGCGCAATGAATGATGATTTTAATACACCAATTCTAATCGCCAAACTATTTGAAGCAGTTAAATTTATCAATAATGTAAAGGATGGGAATGCTACAATTTCAAAATCTGATGTATTGAACTTAACAGATAAAATGACAGCTTTAATTTTTGATGTATTAGGGTTGAAATTTGAAAACTCAGCTGATGATTCAAAGTTGGATTCAGTAATGAAGATTATTATTGAACTTAGAAAAAATGCAAGAGATAATAAGGACTGGGGAACATCTGATTTAATTAGAGATAAAGTGGCAGAAGCAGGCATTACAATCAAAGATAGTAAAGAAGGCACAAGCTGGACTGTTTAAGCAATAACCATAATTGATGATGTTACGTTATTTGTTGATGATGTAAGATGTATTAACGGCATTGAACAATACAACTTAACTAAAAAATAAGTACTTTTGCTTTCGATTAATATAAAGACTATGAGTAAAATAGATAAATTAGTGAAATTATTTGAGCAAAAATTTGTTGCTCATCCTTGGCATGGTGTTACAATTGGTGAAAACTCACCAAAAGAAGTGAAAGCTTATATTGAAATTAATGCTAATGATCAAATCAAATATGAAATTGATAAACCGAGTGGTTTAATTTTTATTGATAGACCTCAAAAATATTCTAATATTGTACCTGCATTATATGGTTTTTTACCTCAAACGTATTGTGATACTTTAGTAGCAGATTATTGTATGGAAAAATCTGGGAAAACTGATATTGTTGGTGATGGAGATCCATTAGATATTATTGTTTTATCAGAAAGAAATATTGACAGAGGAAATATTTTAGTGGATTGTGTACCCGTTGGTGGGTTTAGAATGATTGATGGTGGAGAGGCAGATGATAAAATTATTGCTGTACTGAAAGATGATCAAGCATATGGTAAGATGACGGATATTAGTGAAATACCAGCATTAGTTTTAGATAGAGTTAAGCATTTCTTTTTAACTTATAAAACTAATCCTAACAATGATGGTTCAGATAAAAAAGTTGAAATTACTCATACATATGGTAGAGAAGAGGCTTTAAAGGTGGTAGAACTGTCAAATCAAGATTACTTAAACAAATATGGAGATGTTAAAAACGATTTCGCTAAAGTATTAGCTGAAGTTGTAGGAGAATAAATAGTTCCTTATAAGATATAAAAAAACCTTATTTGATTTTCAAATAAGGTTTTTTTTACGTTTAGTACTTTAGGAATCTATTGGCTTAGTTCTTGACAAAGTTCAACCAAAACTCCATTTGTAGATTTTGGATGTAAAAAAGCAATTTTTTTATTATCGGCTCCTAATTTAGGAATGTCATGAATAAGTGTAAACCCTTCCTTCAGTAGACGGTCAATTTCGAATTCTATATTTTCAACTTCAAATGCAATGTGATGCATCCCTTCACCTTTCTTTGAAATAAACTTTGCAATTGCACTCGTATCATTTGTTGCTTGTAGTAATTCAATTTTTGATTCGCCTACCTGAAAAAATGATGTTTTAACACCTTCAGATTCTACTTCTTCCATCTTATAAGACGGCTTATTGAATAACGTCTTAAACAACTCGTTAGAAGCTTCAATATCTTTCACAGCAATTCCAATATGTTCAATTTTCATAATATTAAATTTATAAATAAAAAAACCCGTTTGCAAAAAAAACAAACGGGTTTAGTATAATTTTTTGTTAGTCTATGATTTAATAAATTTTTCACTCTTATTATCATAGTTAATGTAATAAGCTGCCTTCTTTAAATTTGAACAATCTGCCTCAGAAGCAAATCCTTTCTTTACAATATTTCCAAAGGCATCAAATATTTCGTATTTCGTTTCTATAGGTTTACCTGCAGATGTGAATTTAATCGTTTTTTTAACTCGTTTCGGACTAAATTTAGGCTCAGTTATAGTTGTGTTAACAAAAGATACGGACTGTGAAGGTCTTTTCTTGTTTGTATAATCCGTTTGTGTAACTCGAACTTTATTTTCACCTGAATGAGGAATAACTACAAAACTGTAAGAATTCTCTTTAGATGAACCTTCTCCATCAACTTCTCCTAAAACTACCCACTTATTCCATCTAAATTGCTCTATAACAAATGCTAATTTTCCAGATTCACTTTTTGTAGTCCAAGACATACTTCCATCTGGCTTACATGAAATTGAAACAATCTCAAATGAACTCTTAGGCTTTAATACTTCAGGATTTAATACTTTAGGTTTACAACCTAGTCCATGTATTAATACAATAAAAACAGGGTCACCTATTTTAACATCAAATTCTGCAAAGTCAATTTCAAAAGCACTAGACTCAATTCCATCAGAGACAGGATCTCCATTAACAGTAACACTAGTTACACAAAAACCAAAATCATCTTCATCATCTGGATTTTGAACAAACAGATTTTTACCCTGATAATGTCCTTCCAAAGATAAATCAGCAAAAGATGTAAAATTTGCTCCTATGAAAAGTACGAAAAGTAAAATTAATTTCATATAAAAAATGTTTTTCTACTTGCAATATTAAGGTTTAGAAGTTACAAACACAAGTTTTTTAGATGTTTTTTTAACATTCATAGCTTCAATTAGTTTTATTAGGGAAAAAAATATATATTTGAGAAAAATATATTTAACTAATGATAAAAGTCTTTTACGCAACAGTATTCTTAACTGTTTTATTGTCGTGTAATAATAACGACTTAAATTCTGAGGTTGAAATTAAATCCAAATTAGGAGGTGACATTACTATTCCTTTAGATAGCTATTTTAAGGTAACAAAACCTACGCAAATTCTAAAAATTGAAACTGCTCAAATTAACGGACAAATATTCGAGAGTCTAGTTAAATATAATACTGAAAAATTACGAATTGAGCCTTCATTAGCTAAAAAGTGGGAATTGTCTGAAGATGGTTTGACTTATAAGTTCTTTCTTAGAGAACATGTAAGGTTTCATGATAATAATTGTTTCGTTGACGGCATAGGTAGGGAAGTAGTCCCTCAAGATGTTGTGGATATGTTCTATAGAATGTATGATAATGATCAAGGAAATACAGCCTATGCTATTTTTCAAAATACAATTCTTGGAGGAGATGAATATTACAATGGAACAACGGATGTGATTTCAGGAATTGAGATTGATGGAAATACAGTTTCAGTAACTTTAATTGAATTAAGTAATACTTTTTTGAGTAAATTATTGACTGTTTTTGGATCTGTAGTTCCTCAGGAAACGTATTTACAGGATAAATTTTCTCTTGTGGGTACAGGTCCTTTTGTTTATGACGAGTTGAAGTCTAGCTCAGAGGTTGTAATATTGAATAAAAACAATGCGTATTGGATGAAAGATTCTAATGGTGTACAATTGCCATACCTTGACAAGTTAATATTTAAACATTTTGAAAATGATGATGAAATAATGGATAACTTTTGGTCAGATAGTATTGCTATTGTTAAGAATGTTCCAATAACTAAAGTTTCTGAGGTATTAGAAGAAAGAATTGCCGATTTTAAAGGTAAAAATGCAAAGTACATTTTAAAGAGTATACCAGAAATGGCGACTTCTTATTTAGAATTTAATATGAATTCTAAAATATTCAAAAATCCAAAAATACGAAAAGCAATTAGTCTGGCTATTGATAGAAAAAGATTGGTGGAGAAAACATTAAAGAATCAAGCTTATGAAATTGGAAAATTTGGAATTACACCTCCATTACCTAAAATTTATAAAGAGTATGATTTTGAAGCTATAGAAAAATCTGGATATACGAGAAATTCAGTTAAAGCAAAAGAGTTGTTAGCAGAAGCGGGTTATCCAAATGGGAAAAATTTTCCTGAGTTAACTGCCGAGTTTAAAATGGATACGGATAGATATTTGATCATGTCAGAAATTCAAAATCAATTAAAATCAGTACTAAATATTAATATGGCTATTGAGCAAGTTGAATTTAATAAATTGTTAGAAAATAATTCAATGGGTAGTGCAGATATATTTGAACAAGTTTGGATTGGTGACTTTGCTTCACCTGAATCTTTTTTGATTAATTTTTATGGAAAACTTGTTCCTGACAAATTATCAGAACCTTCTTTAATTAATGGAGGAAGATATGTGAATTATGAATTTGACAAACTTTTTGAAAAAGGATTACAAGCGAGGACCATTGCTGAGTCTCATCAGTATTTTGTTGAAGCAGAAATTGAAATGTTAGCAGATCCAGCAATAGTAGTTTTGTTTTATGGAGAAAAACTGTGGCTTAAACATGCTAGTTTAAAAAACTTTTATACAAATGGAATGAACTATATTGATTTCACTGAGGTTTATATTGAAAAATTAGAAACTGACTTAAAAAAGTAAATTTCATCAAATATATTTATAGTCTCATCAGTTCACCTAATGAGACTTTTTTATTATAAATAATGGCAGGAATATATATTCATATCCCCTTTTGTAAATTAAAATGTAATTATTGTGATTTTCATTTTTCTACAAATCAAAAATTAACTCAAAAAATGGTAGAGTCAATTTGTGAAGAATTGATTCAAAAGAAAGACTATCTGGATGGCGAACCTGTAAAAACAATTTATTTTGGTGGTGGTACTCCTTCAATTATTAGTACAGAATTATTAAAACAAATTGTTGAAACTGTTTATTTAGTATTTGAAATAGTGAAAAATGTGGAGTTTACATTCGAATGTAATCCAGATGATCTAAATAATGAGAAGCTAAAAGATTTAAAAGAATTAGGAGTCAACAGACTTAGCATTGGTATCCAATCTTTTGAAGATGAACAGTTGCAGTTTATGAATAGAGCTCATAACTCAAATGAAGCTTCAAACTGTGTTCAATTAGCACAAAATAACGGATTCTCAAACATTACAATCGACTTGATCTATGGTTTGCCTAATACAACTGAAGAATATTGGGAAAAGCAAATAGAAAAAGCAATCAAATTAAAGGTAAATCATATCTCAGCTTACTGTTTAACAATAGAAGAAAAAACGGTATTCGGAAACTGGTATAAAACAGGTAAACTTAAATTAGTTGATGACGAGTATAGTTTAAGTCAGTTCAAATTATTGCAATTGGAGTTGAATAAAAATGGCTATGAACATTACGAGATTTCTAATTTTTCAAAAAATGGATTTATTTCAAACCATAACTCAGCATATTGGTTAGGTGAAAAATACATTGGAATAGGACCTTCAGCGCATTCTTTTAACGGAAGTAGTAGACAATGGAATGTAGCGAATAACATTAAGTATATTAATGGATTGAGAAAAAATGAAGCTTATTTTGAAATAGAAGAATTAAACTCAATTGATAAGTTTAACGAATACATATTAACAAGGTTAAGAACAAAATGGGGGGTTAATTTAGATGGTTTGTTTTTAATTAATGATGAACAAAAAGTCCAAACATTGAAAATGATTGACAAGTTTATTAAGAATAACGATTTACAATTAATAGACGATACAATTTATATTACCCAACAAGGAAAATTTATTGTAGATCATATTAGTTCAGAATTATTTATATAAAAAAAATGGCATTAATAAAAAAATGTAGAGGGAAATCACCTCAAATAACTAAGTCGTCATGGCTTGCAGATAATGCAACCTTAATTGGGGATATTACAATGGGTGAAAATTGTAGCTTTTGGTTTAATGCAGTTGTTCGAGCTGACGTTAATTCAATTTCAATGGGGGATAATGTAAATATTCAAGATGGTGCGGTATTACATTGTACATATAAAAAGACAACTGTTGAGTTAGGTAATAATGTTTCCATAGGTCATAATGCAGTTGTGCACGGAACAAAGACTGGTGACAACGTCTTAATAGGCATGAATGCAACTATTATGGATAATTGCGTTATAGAAAGTAATTGTATCATTGCAGCAGGTGCGGTTCTTCTTGAAAACACTACTGTGAAATCTGGTTCTGTTTGGGCTGGAGTTCCAGCTAAAAAAGTAAAAGACTTATCTCCAGAACTTTTTGAAGGAGAAGTTAAACGAATTGCTACAAATTATAGAATGTACGCTTCTTGGTTTGAGGAAGAGTAAATTGAATATTTAACTATCTTTGTAAAAAATTATAACATGAAATTAATATTTTTTATTTTAACAATTCTAATTTCTATTCCAGTAATTAGTCAACAGTACTCTTACAAAAAGAAAAAGATTACTCAAAAAGGTTCAATGTATTTATATTGGGGATACAATAGGTCTGTTTATGGTAAAAGTACAATCCACTTTACTGGAGGGGATTTGAAATCGATAAATGGGAATTATGATTTCACTGCACATAATGCAAAAGCGGTTGATAAACCTGCAACTAAATTTGAAACATATTACAACATTAAGACAATATCAGTGCCTCAATTTAACATTAGAATAGGGTATTATACAAATAGTAAGTGGGACTTATCTATCGGTTATGATCACATGAAATATGTGTTAAAAAAATATCAAGAAGCAAAATTAACTGGCTATATTGATGAGTCTCAAAATCCCAATTTGAATGGTAAGTTTGATAATGAACTATATATGATAACTGATGATAAAATTCATTATGAGAATTCTAATGGTTTAAATTATATATCTTTTCAAGCAAATTATAATCATCTTTTATATGCAACCCAAAATAGAAAAATGGCATTACGTGGTCGTTTAGGTATTGGTACAGGTGCTGTAGTTACGCAAACTGACTTTGAATTTGGAGGAGAGTCTTATAGTACTGATCTAAAATTAACAGGTTTTGGAGCTTCTGTGCATTCAGGACTTAGATTAGAATTTTTTAATAGACTGTTTGTACAGTCTAATTGGTCCGCAGGAGTAATCTCATTGCCGAACTTACAAACTATTCGAGATACAGAAAATAGAGCACAACAAGTACTAACTTATGCTGATTGGCAACTAGTTGGAGGAGCGTTTTGGTTTTTAAAGTTTAAAAATCAATGTAATTCATGTCCTGATTGGCATTAAAGACAGTAAATGATAGATACACACACACACCTTTATTCGAGTGATTTTGATGAAGATAGGGATGAAGTTATATTAAACGCAATAAACTCTGGAGTTGAAAAACTTTTTTTACCTAACATTGATTTAGAATCAATTGAAGGAATGCGAGCGTTATCTGAGAAATATCCAAATAATTGTTTTCAAATGATGGGGCTACACCCCTGCTCAGTTGATGCTAATTATAAAGAAGTATTATCACAAATGAAAAGTCATTTAGATACTCAAAATTATATTGCAATTGGAGAAATTGGGATGGATTTATATTGGGATAAAACTTTGAAGACTGAACAAGCAGATGCTCTAAAGGTTCAAGTTGAATGGGCAAAAGAAATGAAATTGCCAATAGTAATTCATGTGAGAGATGCTTTTGATGAATTGTTTGAAGTTTTAAACCCTTTAAATGATGATAATTTAACTGGCGTTTTTCATTGTTTCACAGGAAATATTGATCAAGCAAATACTGCTATTAATTACGGAGGTTTTAAACTCGGGTTAGGAGGAGTTTTAACATTTAAGAATAGTGGGTTAGATAAAGTAGTTGAACAATTAGATATGCAACATTTTGTGTTAGAAACAGATTCACCATACCTTGCACCTGCGCCACATAGAGGAAAAAGAAATGAAAGCACTTATGTTAATTTGGTGGCTGAGAAGTTAGCTATAATTAAACAAATTAGTTTAAAAGAAGTAGATGAAATTACGACTAATAATGCTTTAAATGTATTTAATCTTTAAAGCTCATTAAAACCATAACTCTATTGCATTTATAAAATAGTATTTTAAATAAAAAAGCCTATCAATTACTTAAAATTCATAGGCTTTTTTTAGTTTCTAAAATTAGTTATTTAAAGTATCTAAAATCGTGATTATTTTTAATGTTTTTCACGGATTGATATATTAATTTAATACAATTCTCAACATCATGCCTATGTGCCATTTCTACCGTTGTGTGCATATATCTTAAGGGTAGTGATATTAATGCAGAAGGAACACCTGCATTCGAATAAGCAAAGGCATCAGTGTCAGTTCCTGTTGCTCTTGATACAGCAGCTCTTTGAAATGGTATCTTATTTTTTTCTGCAGATTTTATTATTAAATCTAATAAGTTGTTTTGTACTGCAGGACCATAAGTTAATACTGGTCCATCACCACCTTTTAAATCACCTTGATCAATCTTCTTTAACATTGGTGTTTGTGTATCGTGACATACATCAGTAACAATGGCAACATTTGGTTTAATATGTTCTGCAATCATTTGTGCGCCTCTTAAACCAACTTCTTCTTGGACGGCATTTGTAATATATAAACCAAACGGAAGTTCATCTTTATTTTCATGTAATAGTCTTGCAACTTCTGCAATCATAAATCCACCAATTCTATTGTCTAAAGCTCTTCCAACAAATTTATTTTCATTCATGATGATAAACTCATCTGGATAAGTAACTACACAACCAACATGTATACCCATTGCTAAAACTTCTTCTTTTGAGTCCGCACCGCAATCTAAGAATATATTATCTTGTTTAGGTGGAGTTTCAACTCCTTTTCTAGTATGAATAGCAGGCCATCCAAATACAGCTTTTACTATTCCTTTTTTAGTATGTATGTTAACTCTTTTTGATGGAGCAATTTGATGATCTGAACCACCATTTCTTCTTAAATATATGAAGCCTTCTTTAGTAATATAATGAACAAACCAAGAAATTTCATCAGCGTGCGCCTCAATTACAACCTTGTATTTTGCTTTTGGATTGATAATTCCAACAACACTTCCATAATTGTCGACATGATACTCATCAATATAGGGTTTTATATAACTAAGCCACAATTTTTGCCCTTCAGATTCAAAACCTGTTGGTGAAGCATTATTTAAGTATTTTTCTAAAAATGATAATGATTTTTTTGTGATTATTGATTTCTTCATAATTGTAAATTTAGTGAAAAACTAAATACTTAAACCATTTTATTTAGTCATTTTCCTCATTGTTACTATAATTGTGTTTTTTTTTGTAATATCAAGTTAATATGTATAGATTAGCAAATTAACAAAAGTATTACTAATGAAAAAACTATTTTCTGTTGGAGCCTTAATTGGCTTCAATTTATTTTCGTTTGCCCAAACTGATAGCACTTCAGTTTTAGGTTCAGAAATGAATCAAGCAACAATGGATTCTTTAGGTTTGGTGAATCCAAAAATCACTGAACTTTATAATAAAGGGGTAAAAGCTTTAAATTCGGATAATAATGTTGAGGCAATTAAAGAGTTTACGGCAGTAATCTTAATGGATTCAACTAATACAATGGCAACTTATAATAGAGGTGTTGCATTTAAGAATTTAAAACAATATGATGAAGCCATAATTGATTTCTCGCAAACTATTGAAATTGATCCCAATAATTCAAACGCATTTTATATGAAAGGAATGTCATACTTTGAAAGTCAAAACTATGATTCAGCCGTTGTTAGCTTAAAAAGTACTTATGAAATAGATCTTACAAATGAAAAGGCAGCTTATTATGAAGGGGTATCTTATTTTCAAATGAAAAATTATGATAAGGCAGTTTTAGCATTTGACAAAGCTATATCAATAAAAACTGATTATGCATATGCCTACAATGATAGAGGGAGTGTGAAATTAAAACAAGACAAGATTGAGGAAGCGATTATTGATTATAAATTTGCTATTAATATTGATAAAAAGTTAAGTTTTGCTTATAATAATTTAGCTTCGGCATATAGAAAAAAAGGAGACTTTAAAGCGGCTGATAAGTATTATACTCAAGCTATTAAATTTAAGCAAGATTACTACGTAGCCTACAACAATAGAGGTACATCAAAATTCGATAATGGGGATTATTTAGGTGCTATTTCTGACTTTAAGAAAGCTATTTCTATAAACTCAAAATATGCTTTTGCTTATAATAATAAAGCATCTGCTTACATTAAGTTAGCACAATATCAACAAGCAGTTGTAGCTTGTAATAAAGCGCTAGAGTTTAATCCAGAATATATGGAAGCCTTTTTTAATAGAGGAATAGCAAAGGAAATGTTGAAAGATTTATTAGGAGCTTGCGCAGATTGGGAAGATGCGTTTGTGTTAGGTTCTGAGAATGCTGAAAAGTACGTAAATAGTTCTGCTTGCACACAATCAAAATAAATTTAGATTATATAATATTAAGACATGAAAAAAGTAATATACTTCATAATAATTTGTTTATCATTTAATTTGTCTTTTGGACAAAATGTTCCGTTTGATAAAAAATTATTTAAAGAAAATAAGTCTGAATTTAAAGAGGCTTTAAAACATCTTAAATCGGGAGATGAATATTTGTTGTATACTCCATTAAACAAAATTGGTGTTTTGTCTCCAATGGAAAAGCTAGGTATAAATTTTAGGAGTGCATTAAATGAATATTTAATAGCTTATAAATTTAACTCGAAGAGTGCAGATTTAAATTATAAAATAGGTATTTGTTATGATAATATTGATAAATACAAAATGGAGAAATATATTTTTGAAGCATTTAATTTAAAACCTTCTGTTGTTCCTCAAATAAGGTATTATATGGGTGTTTGTCATCATTTGAATGGAGATTGGCAAAAAGCGATCAATGAATATAGTGCATTTGGGTCTTTAGCAAGTAATGAGTTGATACAATTGAAGGTCGTATCAGCTAAGAAAATTCAGGAATGCAAAAACGGTGAAGAGTTAAGTAAAATGAAAGCTAGAGTGTGGATAGATAACTTAGGAGAATCTATAAATACAAGACATCCTGATTATGCACCAGTTATTTCTACTGATGAAGCTTTGATGATTTTTACTGCCAGAAGACCAGATGAAGAAATGGCACCCTCTGGAGGTTATTTTGAAGATTTATATGTCTCGAAAAGAGAAAACGGAATCTGGTCAAATTCAGAAACTTTGGGCAAACCTGTTAACGTTTCAGGTCAACATGATGCTACAATTGGATTATCTCCTGATGGACATACACTTTTTGTTTATAATGATGATAAAGGAAATGGAGATATATTGATTTCTACAGATGAAGATGGTACATGGTCAAAACCTGTAAGATTAGGAAAAAATATTAATACAAAGGAGTATCATGAACCAGATGCATCACTTTCGTTTGATGGAAAAATTCTTTATTTTACATCAAATAAGCCAGGAGGCTATGGTGGACATGACATGTATAAATCGTTTTGGGATGAAGAAAAAGAAAAATGGGGAGAAGCTATAAACTTAGGTAATGTATTGAATTCTGCTTATGAAGAAAGATCAATTTTTATTCACCCTGATGGAGAAACTATGTATTTTGCCTCAAAGGGACATAATTCAATTGGTGGCTTTGATTTGTTTTATTCAAAATTAAAGGATGATGTTTGGCAAAAGCCAATTAATTTTGGTATACCTCTTAATACTCCTCATGATGATGTACAACTTGTTGTAGCCGGTAATGGACGTTATGGATATTACTCTTCATATAAATCAGGAGGGTATGGTGAAAAAGATATCTATTTAATTACTTTCTTAGGGCCGGAAAAATTACCAATTTTAAGTAATGAAGATAACTTGATAGCATCTATTGCAGAGCCGGTCAAAGAAAAATTAATAGAACCTGAAATAATTTCAGAAGGAGCCAATATGGCTATATTAACCGGGGTTATTAGAGATGAAAAAACAAAAAAACCATTAAAATCAAATATTGTATTAATTGATAATGAAGGAAATAAAGTTATTGCTGAGTTTACTTCTGATGCAGTAACAGGAAAATACTTAGTGTCATTACCTGGAGGTAAAAATTATGGAATAGCTGTAAAGAGAGAGCATTATTTATTTCATTCTGAAAATTTTGTCATTCCTAGCGAAAGCGGATTTAGAGAATATGAGAAAAATGTCGAGTTAAAGAAAATTGAAATTGGCCAAAAAATAATTTTAAGAAATATTTTCTTTGACCTTTCTAAATGGTCATTAAGAAATGAATCTGTTAATGAATTAGAGCGATTAATAAAACTAATGAATGAAAACCCTACAATGAAAATTGAGTTATCAGGACATACTGACACTAGAGGCTCGGTAGAGAGTAATAGAATTCTTTCAGAAAACAGAGCAAAATCAGTTGTAGAATACTTGATTGATCATGGGATTGATAAAACAAGATTAAAATATGCAGGATATGGTGAAAAAGAACCAATTCATTCTGATTCAAAAGTTTATGCTGAAAAGTCTAAATCTAAACGTGAAGAACTACATCAAAACAATAGAAGAACAGAATTTAAAGTGCTTAGCTTATAATCGAATTTCAACGAATCGTTCTTTAATATATATTTAAAGAACGATTTTATTAAAAAAATATGTAAATTCGTCTCAAACATTTTAAGTATGAAATTAGTACTATTCTTATTTTTATTATTTCCGATAGTTGTTTTTGGTCAAAATAATTATTCTTTTGCTTCAAAAAAAGCGTTTAAAAGTGCGGAAAGTTTAATGATTCAAGGTGAATTAGATAAATCTTTAATCATATTCAAAGAAGTTGTTAAAGAAGAACCAAAATTTTCTGAAGCATTTTTAAACATGTCTAAAATTGAATTTTCGAAAGAAAATTTCAAAAATGCATTAAGTTTTGGAAAAAAGGCTTTAGAAAATAATAATGTTGAACATTCAATTTATTCTCAAGTTGGAAAATCGTTTTTTATGCTGAAAGATTTTGATAGTAGTTCTTACTATCTTCAAATGGCTAATCTTTATGGTGCTAATACTGCAAATGATTATTATCTGTTATCAAAATCAGAAAACAATCAAAAACAATTTACAAAAGCACTAAAAAATATTGAAAAAGCAATTGAAAAAGATAATTCAAATTCAGACTATTATGTGGTAAGAGGAAATTCTCATTTTGGAGAACAAGATTTTGAAAGAGCAAAGTTAGATTTTGAAAAAGCACTAGTGTTAAATCCAAATCAAGCTAATTTATATGCAAATTTAGCTGGAGTAAATATTGAAACTAATGATTTGGATGCAGCATTATTAAATATAAATAAAGGAATGGAAAACTCTTCAGGGGATCAGAAACTCTCTTTTTTACTCTTGAAAGGGAATTATTTTAAACAAATAGATGAATTAGATAATGCTGAAATAGCATTTAATGATGCCTATAGTTTAGACAATAAAAATACTGCTGTTTTAATAAATCAATCTGCTATAATGATAAAGAAAGGTGATTACATAAATGCAGTTGAAAAATGTTCTATAGCTATTGACTTAGATGGAGCACTTCCAGAGGCATACTTTAATAGAGGTATTGCTTATGAAATGCTAAAGAAAACAAATGAAGCATGTTCAGATTGGGAAGAAGCATTTATAATGGGATCGATTAAAGCTGAAGAATTTATTAATAGTCCAACTTGTAATGAATAAAAATATGAAAAAGTTAATATTAATTCTATTAATAAGTATAGGGAATTTTTCTTATGGACAAGATAAAGATGTTCCATTTAATAAAAAAACTTTTTTGGAAGACAAAGATGGGTTTAAAGCTGCTGTAAAAGAAATTGAGCATGGTGATGTACACTTTTATAGAGGTTCAGACTCTGATTTATCTAATGCATTAACACATTATTTAAAAGCAGATGAGTTTAATCACTACAGTTCAAACTTGAGTTATAAGATAGGAATTTGCTTCTTGAATAGTACACAAAAATTTAAAGCGTTAGACTATCTGATTTTTGCTGATGAAAAGTCACCTGAAGAAACAGATTATGACGATATTGACTTCTATCTTGCACAAGCTTATCATTTGAATGAGGATTGGGATAAAGCAATTGAGCATTATAGAATTTATAAAGGCAAAGTTGGTGAAAAGGATAAGACATTAGCATTTTTTGTTAATAAAAAAATGGGAGAATGTAGAACTGGGGAAAGATTGTCGGCTGACCCTATTAGAGTGTGGGTTGAAAATTTAGGACCAGAAATAAATACCAAGTATTCAGATTTTGGACCTGTAATTTCAGCAGATAACAGAATGTTATTTTTTACATCAAGACGTCCAGAAAGTACAGGTGGTATAACTGATGAAAAAGGTTTATATTTTGAAGATGTATATTTTTCAAAAAGAGAGTTTGAAGGAGAGTGGCTTAAATCAGAAAATATAGGTAGCCCTGTGAATACTGAAGCACATGATGCAACGGTTGGTCTAGCACCAGACGGAAAATCATTATTAACATATCACGGACTTAGTAAAAGAAATGGTGACATCTTAATAACAAAACAAAATGATGACGGTACTTGGATGCAAACATCTGATCTTGCTGGTGGTGTAAACACAAAGTATCATGAAACGGCAGCTACTTTATCTTTTGATGAAAAAACGTTATTTTTTGTCTCGGATAAACCAGGAGGATTTGGAGAGCATGATATTTATGTAACGCACTGGAATGAAGAAAAAAGTCAATGGGGAGCAGCAGAAAATGTTGGCCCAACGTTGAATACGGAGTTTAATGAAAAAGGTGTATTTTTTCACCCTGATAATAAAACAATGTTCTTTTCTTCTGAAGGACATAAAACAATGGGAGGACTAGATATTTTTAAATCAGAATATGATTCTGAAACAAATACCTGGTCTAAACCGATTAATATTGGTTCGCCAATTAACACACCAGATGATGATGTATATTTTGTGATGTCAGGGAACGAAAGATATGCATATTACTCTTCATTTAGAGCTGATGGCTTTGGTGAAAAAGATATTTATAAAATTACCTTTTTAGGTGAAGAAAAAGAGCCGCTTCTAGCTTATGTTGATGTAGTGGATAATAGTTTGAAAAGCGAGCTGTCTTCAAATGGTTTATTTAATGATAAAGCTCTAGTTTTACTTAGAGGAAATGTAACGGATGGTAATACAAATTCTGGATTAGCATCAACTGTATCGATAATTGATGCTAAAACGAATAAAAAGATTGCAGATGTAATAACAGATGAAAATGGTAATTATATGCAAGTAGTTGAGGCTGGTAAAGAGTATGCTATTTCTACGTCTATATCTGGATATACAATTGCATCCGATAGAATTAAAACAGATAAAACGGAATCTGGAACAGAGAGAGTTGCTAATTTAAAACTTTTTCCACCTGTTGAAGGAGGAGAATTTGTGTTAAGAAATATTTATTTTGGATTTGACAAAGTGGATTTAAGGAATCAATCTGTTGAAGAATTAAATAAGCTAGTTAAAATAATGAATGAAAATTCTAGTTTAAAAATTCAATTAGGTGGTCATACTGATGTGAGAGGACCAGACTGGTATAATTTAGCTTTATCTAAAAGAAGAGCTAAAATTGTAAAAGAGTACTTAGTTCAAAAAAATATTAATGCCAATCGAATTTTAACTAAAGGATACGGAGAGACTATGCCGGAGGTTTCTGAGGATGAAATAAGTAAGTTAAGTTCAAAAGCAGAGATTAATGAAGCTCATCAGCAAAATAGAAGAACTATCGTTACGATAACAAGTAAATAATTATTATATTCATAATAAAAAAACTCTGTCAATTTTGGCGGAGTTTTTTGTTTTAGCATATCAACATGAAATCCATAATTTTAGTAATAATTGCATTATCTACTTACCTAGCAAAAGCGCAACAATATACGCTTTCAGATTTTTTTGTATATAATGATGCTTTAGCACAAAAAACGGATTCAGTTTTTCAAACCTTAAACGACACTTCAAGGATTGGGCAGATGATAATCCCCGCGGCTGGAAGGTATGGTAAATCTGATGAATATATTAACGATTTAATTGAGAATGAATACATTGGTGGAGTCTTACTGTTAAATGGAACAAAAGAAGGGTTTAAATCTAAAGTTCAATCATATAATGGTAAAAATACTGGGTTACCTTTATTGTTTTCAGCTGATGCAGAACCGTCTTTAATAGGGTATAAGATTAAAGGAACTAAGGCTGTCAAAAAAGCAAATGAAATGATTTCAAGAAGTGAAGTTAAAAAATATGCAAAAATTATTTGTAGTGAGTTAAAATACATAGGTATTAATTATAATTATGCACCCGTTGTTGATATGTCTCCTAATAAAGTAATTAGTAATAGAAGTTTTGGTAATAATGCAGATACTGCTAAAGTTTGGGCAAATATTTTTATTAAAGAATCGCAAAAACAAAATATTGTTGCAACTGCTAAACATTTCCCAGGTCATGGATATGTTGTTGGCGATACCCATAAAAAATTAGTATACATAGATGGCAAAATGAGGGAAGTAAATAATTATATTCCTTTAATTCAGAGTGGTTTAATATCTATTATGGTGGCACATATTGCTGTAAAGAACAATTCTAAGTTCAATACTAATAATATGCCCGCAACATGTTCTAGAAACATTGTGACTGACTTGTTAAAAAATGAAATGAATTTTAATGGGTTAGTTATTACTGATGCATTAAATATGGGAGGAGTTGTTTCTATTGCAAACTGTGAATTGAAAGCAGCTAAAGCTGGTTGCGATATACTATTAATGCCAGTTAATGAAAAAAAAGCAGTGTTTGATATATTAAATGAAATTTCAAAAAATGAGCAATTTAAACAACAGGTTTATGCTTCAGTAAAAAAGATAATTAGATTAAAAATTTGCTTAGGTTTAATTTAAATCAAAATAAATTCTTGCATATTGAGTAAGAAAAGTGGAGTATTACTTTTTTATTTAAGGGAATAAGATTATATTCGCAAATTCTTAAATTAAAACACAAAAGCAGCAATGGCAGTTATTGGAAAAATACAAAAAAATTCACTTCTTTTATTATTAGTAATAGGGGGAGCAATGTTAGCATTTATATTTACTGATTTATTAAGTAATGTAGGTAGCGGTGAAGAACAAACTCAAACAGCAAATATTGCTGGAGAATGGAATGATAATGATGAAGCAAAATTAACGGAATTAAATACTAATTTTCTTAGTAGAGCTAAACAAACATTTTATTCTAACCAAGATAATCAAGGTAAAGAATTTACAGGTGAACAAGCTGCAAAGGATCAAGCATTCAATGAGCTAGTTCGTAGAAAATTAATGAATAAAGAATTAAGTGCTTTAGGATTGACGGTTTCTGCTGAAGAATTAAATGATATGGTTGTGGGTAATCACATTCATCCTTGGATTGCAAGTGAAAGAAGTTTTCAAAATTCTTTAGGTGAATTCTCTAAGGATTCAGTTTTGAAATACATTAGTTTTTTAGAATTAGAGCCTGATGGTATTGATACTGCTGCTTATACGAACTGGACTAACGCAAAAAACGGTTGGAAAAAATTTGAAATTGAAATGGCTGATGCTAGAAAGGCTGATAAGTATGTTACTTTAGTTAAAAAAGGAATGTTTGTTAACTCTTTAGAAGCAAAGAATCAATATAATGGAGCTCAAGAAAAAAGAAATATTAGCTACGTAATTAAAAAGTATAGTGACATTAAGCCTGAAGATGTAGATTTTTCTGATGAAGATTTATTAGCTTATTTTAATGCGCATAAAAACGACAATAAATATGAAATTAAGGATGAACAAGCAATTATTGATTTTGTTGAATTTCCTGTTGTAGCAACTCAAGATGATGTTGATGATGCTGTTGAATCTTTACAGAATACTAAAACTTCTTTTATTAAAGCAGCAAATAACTTAGGTTTTATGTATAATAAAAGTGATGAAGCTTTTTATACTGATACTGTTGTGTTTAAAATGGGTACTGATAAGTTAACATTAGAAGCAGGTAATTATACTTATCCTTCTGTAGCTGATGAAGCAATTCAAACTGCTGATAGTGGAGCTGTTGTGGGTCCATTTATAGCATTAAATTCAAAGAATGAAAGAATTTCATTTATTGTAAAAGTAGGTGATTTTGATCCAAATGGAAATGAAGAGCAAGCTTGGGTTAGACATATTTTGATTTCAAATACGGGAAGAACTGATGATGCTGCTAAAGAAATAGCTGATAGTGTTGTTACTGTGATTAATGTAAATAACAATTTTACTGAAATGGTAACTGCAGTTTCTGAAGATCCAGGATCGGTAAGTACAGGTGGTGAATATAAGTGGTTTCCAAAAGGTAGAATGGTAGAATCTTTTGAAGATGCATCTTTTAACGGGGCAAAAGGAAAATTGCAAGTAGTGAAAACAACTTATGGTTACCATATTGTTGAAGTTCTTGATAGAAGAATTGCTAAAGCAAGAGTTTTATTGCCAGTTATAAAAGCTATTAAACCAAGTATCGCTACTAAACAAGCAGTTGAAGATTTAGCTTACGAATTTATAGCAGATGTAAATGATAATCAAACTGATTCAGCATTTAATACAATAGCTATTAATAAAGAGTTAACAGTTAAAAATTCTAATTTAACTATGAAGTATGCTTCTGCTATTGGCTTTGATAAAGTAGAATCGATTAAAAAATTCTCTTTTGCAAAAGATGCTGCTACTGATGATGTATCAGATCCTATCTTAGATGGAGGGTTTTACAAGGTTGCAATTATTAAAAACAAAATGGCTAAAGGAGTTCCAAATTTTGATGGAATTAAAAATCAAATGACATTTGCAGCCAAAAAAGAAAAACAATCGAAATTTTATAAGGAACAATTGGCAAGTACTTCTAGTACATCTAATTTACAAGAATTAACTGCTAAGTTTCCAGATTTAAAAATTCAAAATGCGGTTGTAACTTATAACAATAATACTATCACTGGTGGTGGTGGAAACGAGCCTGAGGCAGTTGGTGCAATTTTTTCATTACCTGCTGAATTAGTTGGTTCATTGTTGAATCCAATCGAAGGTATTAGTGGAGTTTATGTAGTGATTGTTGATGAAATTATTGCTGCACCAGAAACTACTGATTATACTGCTGATAAATTAAGTTTAACTGCTTCTCGTTTATCAGGTGTTGATCAAGCTGTAATCAAATCACTTAGAGAAAAAGCTAACGTAATTGATAACAGAGCAAAAATTGATATTCAAGGTAGATAGTCTTCTTGAAAATAATAATATTAAAACGCTTTCAATTAATTGAAAGCGTTTTTTGTTTAACTTAGTATTATGAAATTTAAAACACCAGCTGAATCAGAAGCAATATCTACTAAAATTGTATTACCGAATGATACTAATCCTTTAGGGAATCTATTTGGAGGACGCTTGCTAGCATGGATGGATGAAATAGCGTATGTATCAGCTAATCGACATAGTAGACGAGTGGCAGTTACGGCTTCAATTAATAATGTATCTTTTAATAAGCCAATTAAGTTAGGAGAAACAATTACTTTAATTGCTAAGGTGTCTAGAGCTTTCTCTAGTTCTATGGAGGTAATAATTGATGTCTTTGTTGAAAATAGAATAAACGGTGAACAAACGTCAAGTAATCAAGCAATTTATACGTTTGTAGCAGTGGATCAATTTGGAACACCAATTCAAGTACCTGAATTAAGACCTGATTCTGAAGAGGGGAAAAAGAGATTTGAAGCCGCATTGCGTAGAAAGCAATTAAGTTTAATCTTAGCAGGTAAGTTGAAACCGTCTGAAGCTACCGAGTTAAAGGCATTGTTTGAGGCCAAAGAAAATTCTTAAAATAATCAAACAAAAAATTCTATGAAAAGTTTTTTTATAATTTGTGTTGTGTTTTCCTCGCTAGTTACGAATGCTCAGCTTATAACTTATGAAGCGTCTCCAAATGCGTTGATTAATTCAAATTTTTTAGGTCAAGCTTATGAAATATCTAATGTTCAATATTCAGGTTATGGCTCAGCTAAAGGACAATTTATTGGGACTAGTTCTAATTTAGGTTTAACTGATGGTATTGTACTAACAACAGGTACGGTTTTAGGTAATGAGAATGGTCCAATTGGCCCAAATAATTCGGGTAGCGCAGGACTTGATAATAATATGGTAGGTTACGCTCCATTGACTGCTATTGCAAATGAAGATACCCAAAATGCAGCTGTTTTAGAATTTGATTTTATTCCTTCTATAGATTCCATTAGCTTAAAATATGTGTTTGGTTCTGATGAATATCCCGAATTTGTAAATAGTGGTTATAATGATGTATTTGGTTTTTTTATTTCAGGTCCTGGAATCGCTGGAACTGTTAATATAGCAATTGTTCCGGGTTCTTTAAATACACCTATAACGACTGACAATGTAAATGATAGTGTAAATTCAGTGTTTTATGTAAATAATGGAGATGGTACTCAAGCACCTCAAAATGGCAGTGACGTTTATTTGCAATATGATGGCTTTACTACTGGTTTAGTAGCTTATACTGATTTAGTGATTGGTGAATCTTATCATTTAGTTATTGCTATAGCTGATGTTAGTGATGGTACTTATGATTCAGGTTTATTTATTGAAAAATGTGTAACATGTATCTATGAAGTAGGATTGAAAGAAAATAATATCAATAATGTATTAGTTTACCCAAACCCTTGTAAAGGTTTTGTTAATATTCTAAATGACTACAATGGTGAATTAATTGTTTATGATGTAATAGGGGATGTGATTAAGATATTTGATATTCAGTCCGGACATACAGTTGTAGATGTGAATGACTTGATTAATGGTGTTTATTACTTTGCATTTTCAAATGGAATAAGTAATAAATTTGAAAAGATTGTTATTAATAAATAGTGTTGATTGAATAACTTATTCAAAACTGTTAATAAAATAGTTATGATTAAATAGGAATAAGAACCCTATCTAATTAATTTCGTTCTTCCTAAATTAAAACATAATATTCGTGGCTAAAACATTAAAAAAAGTGGCAGAAACGCCTTTGATGAAACAATATAACCAGATTAAGGGTAAGTATCCTGATGCGTTATTATTGTTTAGAGTAGGTGATTTTTACGAAACGTTTCGTGAAGATGCTGTTCAAGCGTCTAAAATTCTTGGAATTGTTTTAACCAAACGAAAAAATGGGACGGCTTCTGAAATTGCATTAGCAGGTTTTCCACATCATTCTTTAGATACGTATTTACCTAAACTAGTTCGTGCGGGGTTACGTGTGGCTATTTGTGATCAATTGGAAGATCCAAAAATGACAAAGTCAATTGTTAAAAGAGGAGTGACTGAATTAGTTACACCTGGTGTGTCATACAATGATAAAGTTTTAGAAGGAACAAAGAATAATTTTTTAGCAGCAATTAATTTTACTAAAGTTGGTTTAGGGGTGTCTTTTTTAGATGTATCAACTGGTGAGTTTTTAATCGCAGAAGGTTCTATAGAATACATTGATAAGTTGATTCAAGGATTCCAACCTGCTGAAATATTATTTGAGAAAAGTAAACAAAAATTATATAGTGAGTCGTTTAGTGATAAGGCGTATACTTATAAATTAGATGATTGGGTGTTCACTCTTGATTATGCTACCGATACATTATTGAAACATTTTGAAGTAAAATCTTTAAAAGGATTCGGAATTGATAAAATGCAGTCTGGTATTGTTGCAGCTTCTGCTATTTTACATTACTTATCGGAAACTCAGCATAATAAAACGAGCCACATAAAAAACATTTCTCGAATTGAGGAAGACAAGTATGTATGGCTTGATCGTTTTACGGTTAGAAATTTAGAATTGTTATATTCTGCAAATGAAGATGCAACGACCTTAATTGATGTCTTAGATAAAACTATTACACCTCCTGGGAGTAGAATGTTAAAGAGATGGATGATTTTACCCTTAAAGGAAATTTCATTGATTCAAGAACGACTTGATATTGTTGATTTTTATTTAACTCATTCTGAATTTAAAGACAATATTCAGTTTCAATTAAATGAAGTTGGAGATTTAGAAAGAATTATCTCTAAAGTGGCTACAACTCGAATCAATCCAAAAGAGGTAGTTCAATTAAAAAGAGCCTTAACGGCAATTGATCCTATTAAGGCGTCTTGTGCTGATTCAAATTCTAAACCTTTACAATTGTTAGGGGATCAACTTAATCGGTGTGAAGCATTACGTAAACGTATTGAGATTGAAATTAAGGATGAACCAGCAATTGCAATTGGTAAAGGGGAGATTATTGCAAGTGGTGTTAACGCGGAATTAGATGACTTAAGAGTTATTTTGAAAACGGGTAAAGGTTATTTAGAGGATTTAAAAAATAGAGAAGTAGAACGAACTGGGATTCCTTCTTTAAAGATTGCTCATAATAACGTGCATGGATTTTATTTAGAGGTTAGAAATAGTCATAAAGACAAAGTTCCGCCTGAATGGATTAGACGTCAGACTTTGGTTAATGCTGAACGTTATATTACAGAAGAATTAAAAGAATATGAAGTAAAAATTCTAGGAGCAGAGGATAAAATTTTACAATTAGAGAGTAGATTGTTTTCTGAATTAGTATTTGCTATGGCTGATTATATTGTTCCAGTTCAACATAATGCTCATTTATTAGCCAAATTAGATTGCTTACATTCGTTTGCAGATGTTGCTTTAGAAAATGAATATTGTAAGCCAGAGATGAATGATGGTTTAATTTTAGATATTAAAGATGGACGTCACCCAGTTATCGAAAATCAATTGGCAATAGGTGATCAATATATAGCCAATGATTTAATGTTAGATAATAGTGGTCAACAAATAATCATGATTACAGGACCAAATATGTCAGGTAAGTCTGCTTTATTACGTCAAACGGCTATAATAGTATTAATGGCTCAAATGGGATGTTATGTTCCTGCAAAAGCTGCCAAAATTGGTATGGTTGATAAAATTTTTACTAGAGTAGGTGCTTCTGATAATATTTCAAGTGGAGAATCTACTTTTATGGTGGAAATGAATGAAACGGCAAGTATTCTGAATAATTTATCTGAACGTAGTTTAATTATTTTGGATGAAATTGGTCGTGGTACGTCTACTTATGATGGGATTTCTATTGCTTGGTCTATTACCGAATACTTACATCAAAATAAAATTGCAAATCCTAAAACATTATTCGCAACCCATTATCATGAGTTGAATGAAATGACTAATTCTTTTGAACGCATAAAAAACTTTAATGTATCAGTTAAGGAGCTTAAGAATAAAATTATCTTCATGCGTAAGTTAGTTGAAGGTGGGTCTGCGCACAGTTTTGGTATTCATGTGGCAAAAATGGCAGGAATGCCTAAGCCTGTTTTGGATAAAGCAAATACAATTCTTAAAAAATTGGAAAAATCTCATTCAGGTGATTTAAAATCTGATGTACAAGAATTGGTAGCAGAAGAGAATATGCAGTTGAGCTTTTTTAAATTAGATGATCCTGTATTAATGCAAATTAAAGATGAAATTGAAGCTATTGATATTAATACCTTAACTCCAGTTGAAGCGTTAATGAAGTTGAACGAAATTAAGAAATTTGTAGGAGCTAAATAGATTTTCACTTTCCCATTAAATACATTCCTCCTAATAGTAACAGCATTCCCATAATATTTATAGGTTTGATTGGTGTACCAAAAGCAAGCATAGCGATTAATGCGCTCCAAATAAATGTAGTGGCATAGAGTGGGTATAATACGGATAAAGCTCCTCCTTTTTTGAAGGCAGCGACAAATAAAATCATGACACCAATATAACAAGCGACTCCTGCTAATAACTTGTAGTTTAATAAATAACTTTTTAAAGTTGACCCTGTGTTGTCAGCTCCAGACTTATAAAGGTATTGTCCTAATGCACCTAGAATTGAAGCGATTAGGAAATATATTATTGAAATAAATGGTGTTTTCATAGACAGGTTATTTTAAAATTCAAAAGTGTTTCTATCTCTTTCATCTTTATCTTTAAGTGTCATTATCGCTTCTTTTACTTCATCTAAAATCATGTCAATTTCTGGAAATTGAATATATTTTGGTTCTCCAAATCTCACTTTGCAAACCATGGGAATGATTAAAGTTTTGTCTTTAGGCAATACCCTTCCAAATCCATCTAAATAAACAGGAATAAAAGGAATGTGTGGATTGTTTTTTAATAGAACTGCTATACCAGATTTAAAATCCTTCATCACACCAGGTTTTCCTCTACTCCCTTCTGGAAATAATAATAGGGATGTACCATTTTTTAATTCCTTATCTAAAGTCTCAATGGCAGATAAGTCAGCATTCGTTTTTTTATGTTTAACTAATATCGCATTAAAAAAGAAATTAGTTAATTTTGACTTGAATGACGTTTTACCAAAATAGTCTCCAGAAGCAACAGATCGTGTGGTTTTTAATTTACTAGAAGGTAAGGCAGAAATGATAGCCACACTATCAAAATGACTATTGTGATTAGCAACAATTATAAATTGATCTATGTTATCCAAAATGGATTCATTTTCAATTCTAACACCAATGATTAGCTTTAACCATGGCCGAACTAAAACTTTATAAATAAATAGTTTGATTAAATTTTTCATATTAATTGACTACAAAGTATCTTAATAAATGATAGAATATTGGGGCGGTAAGTATTATAGAATCAAGTCTATCTAATGCGCCTCCATGGCCAGGAATTAAATCATCTGTGTCTTTCAAATTTAAATCTCGCTTTATGGCTGATATAAGTGAATCTCCTAAAAAACCAACGATACCAACTATTAATCCAGTTAGTAAGGCTTCATAAGAATTTAATGGAGTCAAGAACTTTAAACCGAATGCTAAAGCAGATGTGGTTAGAATTCCTCCGATAAACCCTTCCCACGTTTTGTTTGGGCTTACAGTAGGTAATATTTTGTGCTTACCTAATAATTTACCCCATGTAAATTGAAAAACATCATTAAAAGCCGTAATCATAATTATAAATATGATTAGTCCATATCCTCCTGCTGAGAAATATGGTGTTTCAATGTTGAAAAATAAGACTAAATGGCTCAACATGTAAACTGTCAACATAACCATAGTTGGTATCACAGACATTGATCTACCAATACGTTTTGTTTGTCCTGATAAAACAAGAACAATGGCTATAGACATAAATATGATTAATGGAATAAAGTAGAGGAACTGTTCATAATAATTATTGTAAGCTAAATAGTACTGAACAGGTATTGACAAATAGGCTAAAAATAAAGCGATTCTATCTGAAGCTCTCATTCTACCTATTGAAAACATTTCACGTAAGGAAACAAATGAAACATATGCAATAATAACCGTACCTACAATTGGAGGACAAGTGATAACCAGAGTAACTCCAATTACAATTTTCCACCAAGAGTTAACTCTAACTATTAGTTCAGTCAATAATTTGTTCTTTTTCGTTAAAGAAATTAGCCAAAAAATAAGTGAACTTAAAATCAGAACAGAATAAATTATGCTAAGTACATAAATTATTTCAACAGGGATGGAGTGATTAAATAGCTTCATTTTAAAGAATTTTTAAGTCTAGAAAATGTACTAATGACAATTAAAAGTGAGCCAATACCAAAAATCCAATCTGTGTAATTCTCGACATCTGTCCAGAAAAAATAAACGATACAAAATAAACCTATAAGTAATGCGCGATCACTCTTTCCCATCGGCCCTTCATAATGTCTTGCGCCACTAACCGATTTTGCCAAGACCCCAGAAAACTCATTGATAACAGAAAGAAATGCGAAAGTAATTATTACCCACGGACTCATTTTTGGAATCATAATCATAGGTAGTATGATTACTAAATCGGATATTACATCTCCGAGTTCATTCAGGATTTCACCTAATTTACTTTTCATGTTAAACTCAGTGGCCATCATACCATCCAAGGCATTTAAAATCATTCTCAATAAATAGCCAAAAGGAATAAGTAACAAGAGTATGGAATGGTCCTTATAAAAGAAGAACCCTGCTCCCATCAAAATTGAAAGAAATACAGCAACAATTGTAATTTGATTAGCTGTAATTCTTTTTTGATGTAATATTTTTAATAATGGACGTAGTAAGTTTTGAAATGCTGGCTTTATTTTATAAACTGAAATCATAGAAGGTTATAGTTAAATGTTATATTCATTAATTTAATTCAAATTAAACAAATGCTCTAAATCAATAGCACAAACATACTAATTACAATCTACTATTAATTATTGAATTTCGCAACTATCTAAAATGTTTTGCGATTATCGTAAAATCAATTGAAAGGATATACTAACCTTTTCGTTCTATAAATCAATACAGCATCCCAACTATAACAGCTGTCATTAAACAAGCTACAGTTCCACCAATTAAGGCACGCATTCCTAATTTGGAAAGTAAGCCTTTTCTATTTGGGATTAATGAACCTATTCCACCGATTTGAATTCCAATTGAAGCAAAATTGGCAAAACCACATAGCATATAGGTACTCATTATTAATGATTTTTCTGATGTGAACAATCCTGCCTCATTCATTTCACCTAATCTCTGGTATCCTATAAATTCGTTTAGAACTGTTTTAGTTCCTAATAATTCACCTACATAAACTGAATCTGCCCAATTAACACCCATTAACCAAACTATCGGTCTACCTGCATAGCCAAGTATGAATTCAAAAGATAATTTACTGTAAACTGTATGCTCTAGGATAAATCCGTTTAGTCCTGTATAATGTCCAACTAAATCACCTAAAATCCAGTTTCCAAATGCCATAAGTGCTATAAATACCAATAGCATAGCACCAACATTAACTGCTAATCTTAAACCGTCAGAAGTTCCGTTTGAAATGGCTTCTAATGCGTTAGTTCCAATTTTCTCTTTTGAAATTGTTAAATTTTCATCTATTGTTTCAGTTTCTGGTACTAAAATTTTTGCTGCAATAATAGCTGCTGGGGCTGAAATGATTGAAGCAGTTAATAAGTGTTTTGCAAAAAAGGCTTGTTGAATAGGATCATCTCCTCCTAAAAATCCAACATAAGCAGCTAAAACACCACCAGCAATAGTAGCCATACCACCGGTCATTAAACACATGATTTCAGACTTAGTCATTTTACTTAAGTAGGGCTTAACCAATAGAGGTGCTTCTGTTTGACCTAAAAATACGTTACCTGCAGCAGCTAAACTTTCTGCACCAGATAATTTCATAAATTTTTTCATTATCCAAGCAAAAACAAATACAATTTTTTGTAAAATTCCCCAATAGTAAAATAGACTTACTAAAGCTGAAAAGAAAATAATGGTTGGTAGTACTTTAACTGCAAAAGTGATTAAAGGACCTTGTACAGTTCCTGTTCCAAATTGTCCAAAAAGGAAATCAACACCAGCATCTGTAAATCCAATTACAGTAACGAAACCTTGACTTATTGAATCAAATATGGATTCAACTAAAGGTACTTTTAATACTAATAATGCAATGATTACTTGTAATAATAAGCCTTTTCCAACTAAAGACCAATTTATATTTTTTCTATCTTGAGAGAAGAACCAAGCAAATAGAATTAAGAACATCATTCCTCCTAAACCTCTCAGTATTGACGAAAATGATATTGAACGTTCAGGAATTATCTCTTTACGAAATTGAGTAGAGTTTAATTTTAAGTCTATATCAGTTAGGGAATAAGACAATGTTTTTATTTTTGAAATAGGTTGAGTTCCGGTAGATGTAATAACCGAAACAGGTGCATTTTTTTCCCAAACTGTAATTGTTGATGTAGAAGAAGAATTAGAATTTTTAATGGTAATTGAATCACCACTTGCTTGTAACGAATAAACATAGTTTAATATTAATTCGTTATTTTCTAATGACCAACTACCTTTTGTTTTCTCATTGAAGAATGCAGTACTAATAAATGTTTTGTTTTCTCCTTTATCATCAAAAATTATATAACTAGAACTGTCCGTTTTTGATTGAATGTTCCATTTACCAGATAATGGATTAATCTCTTTTTTTCCACACGAGAAAATACCAAGTAATAGACCTAGTAAAATCGTAATATTAAATAGTCTTAATCTCAATTTTCTTTTCTTTTTTTAATTTCGTCCCTCAGTGTTGAAGCCTTCTCATAGTCTTCATTTTCAATAGCTTCTTGAAGTTTTCCTTCTAAATCTTCTAACGAAATAACTTCTACTTCTGCTGTTTTATTTTCAATGAAATTATCATCTTCTTTTGCCTCATTACCTTCTTCATCTAACTGTATTCCTGCAGAATCTAATATATGTTCAAATGTATAAACGGGGCATTTTGATCTTAGACCAATAGCAATGGCATCAGAAGTTCTTGCGTCAATTTCAAAAGTTAAATCGTCTTCATTTTTACAAATTATTTTAGAATAAAAAACACCTTCCATTAAATTGAAAATCACTACTTCAGTGATTTTAACTTTAAAAGTATCTGTAAATGTTTTAAATAAATCATGAGTTAGTGGTCTAGAAGGTTTCATGTCTTCTAATTCAATAGCTATTGATTGCGCTTCAAACCCACCAATTATAATTGGGAGTCTTCTCTTACCTTCTTTCTCTGCCAATACCAAAGCATAAGCTCCAGACTGAGTTTGACTATAAGATAAGCCTACTATTTTTAATTCAATTTTTTCCATAAAAACAAAAAAGGAGATTATAAAAATATAATCTCCTCACAATATAATAATAATTTAATTATTTGCTTTGAATTTTTTAATTGCTTCATTCAATTTTGGTAAAACTTCAAAAGCATCTCCAACAATTCCATAATCTGCAGCCTTAAAGAAAGGTGCTTCAGAATCAGTATTAATAACTACAATCGTTTTACTTCCATTTACACCAGCTAAATGCTGGATAGCACCAGAAATTCCGGCAGCAATGTATAAATTCGGTCTTACGACATAACCAGTTTGTCCAACATGCTCATGGTGAGGTCTCCAACCAATATCTGCAACTGGTCTAGAACAAGCTGTAGCTGCTCCTAAAGTTGTAGCTAAATCTTCAACCATTCCCCAGTTTTCTGGTCCTTTTAAACCTCTACCAGCTGAAACAACTATTTCTGCTTCAGTTAATAAAACATCTCCTTCTTGTTTAACAACATCTTTTACTGTAATTTCAGAAGTTCCACAATCAGCTGAATAATCTTCTATTGTAGCTGTTCCTCCCGAATTTTCAGGAGATAAAGAATTTACTGTTAATCCAATTACTTTTTTAGATGTATTTACTTTAACGTTTCCAAATGCTTTTCCAGAAAACACATTCACTTTTACAGTGTTACCTTCTGGCAATGCAATTGCACCGGCAACAAAACCTGCTTTTAAACCTGCAGATACTCTAGGAGCGACAGCTTTACCAACTAAATCATGTGAGATAACAATTGTATCAGCTCCTGTCGATTCAACAGCAGCTTGAATTAATTTTGATAATTGAGAAGGATTGTTCTCCGTTAAATCTCTTTTTATTAAGATTTTTGAAGCACCATAGGCACCCACTTTTTCTAATTCTGAATCAGAAATTCCTCCGTTAGTTAAAACAGTTGTTTCTCCAATTTTACTTCCGTAATAAACAGCTTCAAATCCATTTTTAGCAACTGAACCGTTTATTGTATCTATATATACTAATACTGACATATTAAATTTTTTATTAAGATTAAATTACTTTAGCTTCATTGTGTAATAATGCAACTAATTCATCCATATTATCTGCATCAATATATTTACATTCAGACTTTACATCTGGTAAACTATATGATTCAAATGTAGTTAAGTCATCACAGGCAACAGGATCAATAACCGTTAACGGCTTAGTTCTAGCTTGCATAATTCCTCTCATATTTGGAATTCTTTGTTCTGCCATTCCTTTTGCAGCTGAAAGTACAAATGGAGTTTTAACTTCAATGATTTCATCTCCACCAACAATTTCTCTATGAATTGTAGCAGTGTCTCCATTCATTTCTAATTTAGTCGCAATAGAAATATATGGTAAGTCCATGATTTCAGAAATCATACCTGCCATTTGAGAACCATTATAATTAATAGTTTCTTTTCCAGTAAATACTACATAAAAATTATTTACCTTAGCATAATCGGCAATCTGAAATGCAGTAGAGTAAGCATCAGTAGAAGGCATGTTTACTCTTACAGCGTTGTCTGCTCCAATTGCTAATGCTTTTCTAATAATAGAATCATCTGAAGCTTCACCAACTGTAATTGTAGTTACTTCTCCTCCGTTTTGCTCTTTTAGTTCTAATGCTCTAACTAATGCATACCACTCATCATAAGGGTTTACAATATATTGAACTCCATTTTCATCAAATTTTGTATCACCATCAGTAAATGCAATTTTACTGGTTGTATCTGGTGCTTTACTGATACAAACTAATATTTTCATATCTTATATTTTTATGACTTATGTTTTAACTAATAAGTCGATTTTTTTAGTCTGTCAAATTTATTGTTTTTTTAGTCATTTTCATACTAATTTGATAGTTTTTTTGTTAATAGCATCTTTTTTATCAAAAATTTATTCATTTATTCAAATCATGAATATGATTTTGGTGTGTAAAATTTTTCAAATTTTTAATTTCATTAATCAAAATAAGTACACCATATATATGTTCTGTCTTATTAAAAATCTATGCTGATCTAGATAAACTATTGCTTATCAAGCAATGTTATTAAAAAATCATTTTTAACTATTGCATTTTTTTATTTGAATTTGCACTTTTTTATTAGTTATCTTTACATTCTAATTTTGAATTTATATGAAAACTATTTTTCTTCTTATTTTTTTTCAGTTATATTTTGTTAGTCTCCATGCTCAACCAACTAATGATAATTGTGCTAATGCTTTAACACTTTGCCCATTATTGGTTAATGAAGGAACTACTGATTTAGCTACTCTTGAAAATTGCAATACCTTAGGTGGTTGCGCAGATGATTTTCCTAATTTTGGAATTATACCTTCTGCAACAGTATGGTACAAATTCACAACTAATGCAATTGGTGGAATTGCAATAATTGATTTTACAAATTTACAATTCAATACTGATCCTTCTTTTGGTCAAGCTTTACAAGCTATGCTTTTTAATGTCCCTGTCCCTTGTCAAGGTGAAGATTTCACTCAGTTTAGTAATGTTGTAAATGGTGCTACTACAGATTTTACAATTACTTCTTTTGCACTTTTAGCTAACACAACTTATTATCTTGTGGTTGATGCCACTATTACTGGAGTTGCTACAGTGCCAGCATCAGCTACTTTTGATTTAACAATTTCTGGAAACGCAATTGATGTTCCAACATTGCCCACGGTTACAATTTCAGTTGCTAATACAGAAATTTGTCAAGGAAGTACAGAGTTGATTACAGTAAATATCAATGATTGCTCTGAATCTATTTCAAATAACTGGTATTATGATAATTCACTATTACTTGATTCTGTTGGTTTTAATACTGATATTTTAGATGGAGATGGTTATTTAAAACTTATTATAAGTTGTGGTACCGTATGTGTTTACAGAGATACAAGTGATAGTATTTACTTTGAAGTGACCCCAATTTTTGTTGACGCAGGAGAAGACAAGTTGATTGAATTAGGAGAATCTGTAGTGCTTGATGGTTCAGGAACAAGTAGCCCTGTTTGGACTCCTGAAACATTTCTTAGTTCCACTGAAACCTTTACGCCAACTTCCACTCCTATGGAAACGACTACTTATTTTTTATCTGTTACCAACGAAAATTGTGTATTGACAGACGAAATGATAGTGAAAATTAAAGAATTAATAACAATTCCTTCTGGATTTACACCAAATAATGATAATGTAAATGATATTTGGGAAATTGTAAATATTAGTCAATACCCAAACAATTCAGTGGTTGTTTATGATAGAGCTGGTCAGGTAGTGTTTAAAAAAGTGGGTTATAACATAATTAATAATCATTGGGATGGTACTAATGATGGAAAAGAGTTACCAGTTTCTACATATTTCTATGTCATTGACTTGAGGAATGGTAGTGATGATTCAATATTTAAGGGGGCAGTAACAATTATTAGATAATGAAAAAAATAGCATTAATTTTTAGTTTAGGATGTGTTCAATTGATTTTTGGACAACAGCAAGAGCATTTGACTCAATATCAGTTTAATCAATTTGCTTTTAATCCAGCTTTAGCAGGGAGTAAGAAATGTATTGATATTAGAGGGGGATATCGCTTTCAGTGGGTTGGTATTGAAGGTGCGCCCGAAAGTGGATTTATCAACGCTCATGCACCCTTAAGGTTTGGTAATAGAAAACGTTCTCCATATAGACCATCTCATGGTATTGGTGGACATTTAAGACGTGATGCTTTAGGGCCATTTTCTACAATTGAAACTCATTTAGCTTATGCTTTTCATGTACCGATAAAAAAATCAATTAAATTATCTCTAGGAGTTTCATTTGGATTGAAGCAAATGGCGTTTGATAATTCAAAGTTTACAACTATTTACCAAGATAACGCAGTTCCCAATTCATTAAGTTTTATTGTGTTTCCAGACATGAGATTTGGTGCTTGGTTAACTACAAAAAATGAATATTTTGGGTTTTCGATTCATAATTTGGTGGGGAATAAATTAGATGATTTAGGTACTACAGCAAAAAATCAAATGCACTTTTATGTAACAGCTGGTAAAAAGTTTAAACTTGAAAAAGGTTGGACAATGATTCCTTCAATTATGATGGCTAAGACAAAAAACACACCTCTTGATTTTCATTTAAGTGCGTTATTTGATCTAGATAATAAAGTATCTTTTGGAGTAGGTTTAAGAAGAACAGATGCAATAACGGCACAAATTAGGGTTAAATTCATGAACCTTATATCAATCGGCTATTCATTTGATTTCATCATTTCTAAACTACAAAAAAATATGTATCAATCTCATGAAATTACTATGGGCATGAATGGGTGTTCTAGTTATGGTAATCCAAGTACAACAAATTGTGCAACTTTTGAATAAACATGATGATTGCACTCAACCAATACTGATATTTATACGTCAATATAATGGTTAAAGACTAAATTAATAGATATGTTGTTAACTTTTATTGATATATTTATAGATTAAATAAACAAACTTAGAATTAATGAAAATAAAATTTCTTATAGTTTTTCTTCTTTTTATCAATTCAGTACAAGCCAAAGATTTATTTTGGATTGGTGATTCAGGTAATTGGAATGATGTTAAGCATTGGTCACTTACTAGTGGAGGTTCAACTTGTGGTATTTTACCAACAAAAGAGGATCATGTTGTTTTTGATGATAATTCATTTACTTCTAATGAATCGAAAGTTGATTTTTCTAATGTCACTATTGCTTCACTGACTTATAGATCTAAATATGTTACAGATTTTACAGGCGTTGAATTAGTGGTTTCAAATAATTTTTCACTTGAGAAATATGCAAATTTTAATTCAATATTAAAGTTTAGTTCTCTTGATAATGAGCTCAAGTCAATTGATACAAAAGGTTTCTCTCAAGATGCAGATTTTTTAATAGAAAAAGGAAAATGGCAAATTGTTGATCATTTAATTACAGGGTCTGGAAATATAATAAAGGTGACATGTGATGAATTTAATTCAAATGAAAAAAGTATTTATTCTAACGAGTTTATAATTCAAAATACTAAATCGAATTTATCAAATTCTAATATTGTTGCGTTAAAAAATATTGAATTAAATACTGCTAAAAAGTACGGAAGCGATCCAATTGTTTTTATTAATAATGACTTAATTCTCGATCTTGGAAAATACAAGAATGCAATGACTAAAGATGCCACGGTTACTTGTACAGGTGGATTAGTGTTAGATTTAGAGATTACTGCTGATTATAACGGAAGTAATATTAGTTGTAATGGTCTTTGTGATGGAGAGTTGACAATAACTCCTTCTGGTACGGTAGGCCCTTTTGGTTTTAAATTCAATAACATTGGAGCTTTTACAACTCAAACGGTATATCCAAACTTATGTGTAGGTACAAATTCAATTACTGTGATTGACTCATCACAACAAATTGCACCTGGTGTTTTTATTCAATGTACAGTGAGTGATGCTATAGCTGAACCAGCAGTTATTTTTTTTACAGTACTTTTTGTTGGTTTACCAGACTGTCCAGGTGAATGTACGGTTCCTGCCTTTACTAATTCTGGAGATGGAACAGGAACGCTAGTAACATCATGGGATAATAGTGAGATTACTGCTAATCCCGTTGGTTTATGCCCAGGTAATAATGTGGTGACAATAACTGATGACAACGGATGTTCTCATACTGAAACTGTAGTTGCTCCTGATTTACCCCCTATTACTTTTGATGTAACTATAAGTTCACCAACCTGTAATGGTGATGCAGATGCTGAATTGTTAATTTCAAATGAAGCTGGTGGAAATGGAGCTGGAGGTTCAAAACCTTGGACGTATGATTTTATACCGTTGCCATCAAGTGGAACAACAGATAATCCTGCTATAAGTTTCGGTGCTGGTAATGTTACGGTTAGCGTATTTGATTCGTCTGGTTGTCAAATGGACTTATTAGTGGAAATTATAGATCCACCAGTGTTAACGATAACTGCAATTGATGCACAAGATGTGTCTTGTTTTGGTTTTTGTGATGGGAAACTAAGTGCATTACCTGTTGGTGGGGTTTTACCTTATTCTTTTGAATGGTACAACAATGTTACTGGTTTATTAACTCCTAACTTTTCTGATTCAGTGATTACAACTTTATGTGAAGGAGAGTATTACGTAGTAGTTACTGACGGTAATGGATGTGTAAAACAAAGTCCAGTAGTAAATATTGGTTCACCTACAGAAGTATTAATATCTACCCAAGCATATCCACTTCCTTGTTTTAATTTGTGTGAAGGTGCTGTTGATGTGGACCCAAGTGGAGGAACTCCAAATTATACTTATCAATGGACTACTGTACCTCTAGGGGCTGCAATTGGTGCAACAGATAGTATTTCTGGATTATGTGCAGGTGAATATCAAATTATAGTTTTTGACGCTAATTTATGTCCTTCCACTCCACAAACTGTTGAAGTTCTAAATGCTTCAGAATTAACTTTAGTATTGAATTCAACTAATCCAACTTGTTATGACATCTGTGACGGTACAATTACGGCACTTGCTGGCGGCGGATCCGGTGGGTTTACTTATGTTTGGCTTCCAAATCCACCATTAGGACAAGGTACCACTTCACTTTCTAACCTCTGTCCGAATATTCAATATGATGTTATCGTTACAGATATAAATAACTGTACAATTACAGATAATATTACATTAACATCTCCTCCTGTTTATGATATAACAGTTAATCAGACTGATTTGTTGTGTTTTGGAGATGTAAATGGAACTATCGCTGTTAATGTTAATGCAGGAGGGACAGGCAGTGGGTACACTTACAATTGGACACCTGGAAATCCGATTGGACAAGGTACTAATTCAGTTTCAAACTTAACACAAGGTAACTATTTTGTTACCATTTCTGATGGTGTTAATTGTGATACAACATTAACTTTTGTAATAAGTTCACCTCCAGAATTAATAGCTAATGCTTCTGTGATTTCACAGGTAATATGTAACAGTGATTGTGACGGAAGCGCCCAGGTTATAGTTACAGGAGGAACGCCTTTAGTTTCTATTTCATGGAATGATGCTGCAAACCAAAATACCTCTCCTGCAATTAATTTATGTGCAGGTTCTTATACAGTTACATTAACTGATAATAACAACTGTGTAGCCACGGATGTTGTAACAATTATTGATCCTACAGGATTTATTGTAACGACTAGTCAAACTAATTTGGATTGTTTTGGAGATTGTAATGCTACTGCAACTGTAAATGTAATATCAGGTGGAACACCTGTTTATACAATCAATTGGGATGATGCTCTAAATCAAGTTGGTTCAACTGCTACATTATGTTCAGGTAATTATAATGCTACGCTGATTGACCAAAACGGATGTGATTCTATTTTTCCTTTTACTATAGCAGAACCAGTTGAATTAGCACTTTCTGTTTCTATAGTTGATAATGCTTGTTTTGGTACCTGCCAAGGAAATGCAACAATTACGGCAACAGGCGGAACAGGTATATTAACTTATGGATGGTTTGTTGATGGAACTAATGCTCCTATTTCAGGAAATAATTTGAATAGCGGTTTACTTTGTCCTGGAGATTACTATGCTACAGTAACAGATGCAAATGGATGTAGTACTACTTCAGCTGTATTTACAATAATTGAATTACCCGAAATTGAAACGAACATAGTAAGTGCTACTGATGTTGATTGTAACGCTTCAGATGGAATTGCAGAAATAAATGCAATTGGCGGGGCAGGTGGATTTATTTACACTTGGACTCCAGCTCCAGGTGGAGGACAAGGAACTACAATAGGAACAGGACTTAGTGCAGGAGTTTATAATGTAAATATTTTAGATGTTGATGGTTGTGTAGGGAATCAATCTGTAGTTATTAATTCAATTGCTTTGGAGGTTCTTAATTTGGATTCAATAGATGTATCTTGTTTTGGAATCTGTGATGGTGAAGTGAGTGTTCAAGTAAATTGCTTAGAGCCACCTTGTATAATTGAATGGTTTGATAATTTGACTGGAATTACTGAAAATCAATTCGGAAATAATGCTGTGGGATTATGTGAGGGTGAATATTTAGCTTTATTGACGAACAATTTAGGTTGTATTATTTCAGACACTATTGAAGTAGGAACTCCTCCAGAAATAATCGGAACAGTAACACCTGTTGATGAACAATGTTTTAATTCATGTGATGGCTCTGCTATAGCTGTCGCTTCGGGTGGAGAAGGTAATTTAGTGTATACTTGGAATCCAAATCCAGGATCTGGGCAAGGTACAGCTTCTGCTTCTGGTATTTGTGCAGGAAATTGGGATTTAACTATTACAGATGATTCTTTATGTTTTATTACTATTCCTTTTGTAGTTAATCCAGGAATTGAAATTGTAATTAATTCGGTTAATTCAACTGATATTAGTTGCTTTGGAATTAATGATGGAACAACAACCGTAATGGTATCAGGTGGACTTGGTGTATTAACTGTTGAATGGTTTATTTGTGGTACAACTACTAGTGTTGGACTTGGCCCTAATTTAACAGACCTTTCTCCAGGGAATTATTATGCAGTAGTAACTGATGGTTTAAATTGTGAAGTTAGCTCTAGTTGTGTAACCGTTAATGATAAAAATGAAATAACGGCAATTATAAATCCTCAAAACTCTACTTGTTTTGGTGATTGTGACGGTCAAATAGATGTAATAGCAAATGGTGGGAATGGTGTTTATTTTTACCAATGGTTAGACAATTTACAGAATCCAATTGCTGGGCAAACTAATGATACTATTATGAATATTTGTCAAGGAATTTATTTTGTTGAAATTTTAGATGGTAACAATTGTTCTATTATTGTTGGTCCAATAGATATGACAGCACCAAATTCTCCTTGGGATATAGTACCTTCAAGTTCAGACGAAAATTGTTTTGGTGTGTGTGATGGACAAGCAGGTGTTTTAGTTAATGCTGGAAATACACCACCATATACTTATTTATGGGATGATGGGAATACACAAATTACAAATCAAACTACAAATACACTTTGTGCAGGAACATATAGTGTAATAATTTCTGATGCAGGTGTTTGTGATACAACTATACAGATTACTATTTTACCAGCTGCACCTTTTAATTTACAAGGAACCCAAATAAATAACTTGTGTAACGGTGATTGTATTGGTGTCGCAACAGTAACCCCAACAGGAGGTGTTTTGCCTTACACTATAACTTGGAGTGATGGTCAAATGGGTACTAGTGCTACTTCATTATGTGTAGGTAATATTACAGTTACAATTGTAGATGGGGTAGGTTGTACACTTGATACTACATTTACGATCACAGAACCAGCCAATGGTTTAACAGTAAACTCTGTTTTTAATAATGATGCCTCATGTAACGTGTGTAATGGTAGTGCTACTATAAATATTAGTGGAGGAACTCCAGGATACACTTTTGATTGGTTAGGAAATCCAAATGGAAATGGGTCAAATACTGTTACTGATTTATGTGCAGGGATTATTTCTGTTGTTATTACAGATATAAATAATTGTACAATTACTGAAAATATTCCAATTTCGGACATAAATTCTGAAGTTTTAGTTGCTACTTCTACAGATGTAACTTGTTTTGGAGTTAATGATGGTGGTGCAGATGTTGTTTTTGTTTGTTCAGATCCTGGATGTTCACAAGAATGGTTTAATGCTATTACAGGACTAACGACAAGTGAAACATCTACTCATCTTGGTCCAGTTGAGGCAGGTGATTACTTTGTTCAAGTTACAAATGCTTCCGGTTGTATAAGTATTGAAAATATTACAATCGACTCTCCTTCAGAAATAGTATCAAATGAACTGATCACTGAAATTACATGTGCTGGTGATAGTGATGCAAGCATTATTTTAATACCATCTGGCGGTTCAGGGAGTGGTTATTTATATAATTGGAATCCAATTCCAGGAAATGGAAATGGGTTGAACACTGCAACTGGAATTGGAGTAGGGTTATGGTCAGTGACTATTACTGATGGTGACGGTTGTATCAAAAATGATGATTTTAATATTCTAGATACAATTCCTATTAGTATCATCCCAACGTTATTGGATGCTGATTGTAATGGTGCAAATAATGGATCTATAACTACAGTTGTTAGTGGTGGATATGGCGGTTATACTTTTCAATGGTACTTGAATGGAGTAATAATGACAGGAGAAACCAATTCAAGTATTATTGGATTAGCTCCTGGTAATTACAATGTTGAAGTGACAGATATTAATGGATGTATTCAAACGTTCCCTAATGATATTACAGTTTCTGAACCATTTCCAGTTAATTCTGTAATTACATCAACAGATATATTATGTAATGGAGATAACAATGGTACAGCAACAGTAAACCCAACAGGTGGAACACCTACTTATACAGTTAATTGGTATGATGGAACGAATACCTTAATTGGTCAAAACGGATTAACTGCCTCAAACCTAGCAATTGGAAATTATTATGCAATAATTACTGATTTAAATAATTGTTCATTTACGACTGCTATTATTACAATAGGGGAACCGACATCTTTAACATTTGTATTGTCAACAAATGATGCGACTTGTTTTGGTATTTGTGATGGAGATGGTTTATTTACTTTAAGTGGAGGTACCCCAATTTATAGTTTCGAATGGTTAGATGTTTTAGGTAACTCTATTCCTGGAGGAACATTAGGTAATGTAAGTCTGTTATGTGAAGGAAATTATACAGTAGAAGGAAAGGATAATAATGGTTGTTCTACAGGAATTCAAAATGTAGTAATAGGTGGGTTTAATGAAATAACAGCTAATGTCTTTTCTAATGATGCAGTTTGTGGGCTTAATAATGGAGATGCTTCTGTTTTTGCTAATGGAGGTAATCCAGGATACACTTACCAATGGCAAAATAACCTACAAGTCAATTTGGTTGGGGAAACAAATTCTACGCTATTGAATATCGGATCAGGAACTTATTTTGTTGTCGTAACTGATGCCAATTTGTGTAGTGAATCCTTTGAAGTTAATTTAAGTGATTTACCATCTACAACACTAGTTTGGGATTTAATTTCTCATCCAAGTTGTTTTGGAGGTAATAATGGTGAAATTCAAACGACAATAACAGGAGTGAATATGCCTTTATCGTTTGTTTGGAATCCGAATGGAGAAATCACGGAAGATATTGCTAATTTGTCTGCGGGTAATTATAGTTTACAAATTACAGATGCATTAGGGTGTATTAACTTTTACGATACTACACTAGTTAATCCAAATGAAATAATTATTACACCAACCGTTACAGACTCAGATTGTGATTTATGTAATGGAGAAATCACGATTAATGTAATAGGTGGGGTTGGCGTTCTAACATCTGTATGGAACACAGGAACACCAGGTACATTTATTGATCAATTATGTCCAAGCGTTTATGAGGTTAGTATATCAGACGATAACGGCTGTGCTCAATCAGAAGTGATAACAGTGAATAATAACAGTGACTTAATTGCTGATGCTGTTGTAAATGCCATTAGTTGTTTTGATGTGTGTGATGGAGAAATTACAATTTCTGCTACAGGTGGAACGTTGCCATATTCATACAATTGGATAAATATAGCGTCTAATAATTCAACTGAATCCAACTTGTGTGCAGATCTTTATATTGTTGAAGTAATTGACTCTGTTGGTTGTATTTCCCCTATTCAGGTAGATTTAACTAATCCATCAGAAATTACGATTGATAATATAATGACTCCTCCAACATGTGGAAATTCAGATGGAGAAATTGTAATTATTACAGGTGGTGGAGGTTTACCTCATACTTACTTATGGAATACGACAGCAATTACACCGGCAATTACGGGCTTATCAGCAGGAATATATACAGTTACAGTTACTGGTGCTAATACATGTTCTCAAGATTTTATAGTGACATTAAATAATTCAACAGGACCCAAAATTGATTTACAAGTAAGTGATTTAAATTGTAATGGAAATTGTGATGGTGTAATTTCAGCAACCATAACAGGTGGGACGCCAACTTATACTCAGCAGTGGTATGATTTAAACGGTGTGTCTCTAGTTGGAGAAACTAACACCGATTTAACAAATCAATGCGCGGGTAATTTCACTATTGAAGTTACTGATAACGCAGGATGTATTAATTTTGAAACGATTAATTTGAATGAACCTGATGCAGTTCTGCTAAATACACCTTTTTCAATTAATCCAAGTTGTTTTGATGATTGTGACGGTAGTATTATAAGTAATGCTATTGGAGGAACACAGCCATTTACTTATGTATGGAACGACCCTTCAATTCAAACAACTATTAATGCTATTGATTTATGTGCTGGCATTTACAGTGTAACTATAGTGGATGCAAATGGTTGTGCAATCACACAGACTGATTCTGTAGTTTCACCAGATGAAATTAGTATTAATTTAGATAACATTACGGATGCATCTTGTGTAGATGCAACAGATGGTAGTATTGACGTTACAATTCAAGGTGGAACGCCTCCATTGAACATACAATGGACGGACAGTGAAGGAAAGGATATTTCAATAAATGAAGATATTTCTAATCTTTTACCTATGGATTATTATGTTACTGTTACGGACATAAATGGATGTGTTAAAATAGATTCATTTACTGTAGATACATTACTGGTAGTCCTTGCATTTGCTGGTAATGATACATTAATTTGTTTTGAAAATGAGTTATTACTAACTGGTTCGTCAAATCAAATTAATGCTGATTTTACATGGTTTGATATCAATACTATAGAAATTTCGGATACGAATGAATTAAATATTCTAAATCAATTACCAGGTACTGAGACTTACGTATTAATGGCAAGTTATTCAGGATGTTCTCATACGGATACAATTTTAGTGACAGTTCAGGATCAAGTTTTTGTAGATGCAGGAGCCAATATAGAGCTATATAGTGATGAAACAGGAGTTATTGGAGGTAGTCCAACGTCAAATCCAAATACAACTATAGATTGGTCGCCATCGATTTATTTAAGTGATACTTTAGCTACAAACCCTAACGTTATAGAGCCAAATGAAGATACTTGGTATGTAGTTACTGTTATAGATGTGAATGGATGTACTAATTTTGACTCAGTTTATGTTGAAGTAAAACCAACATTAGTGATTCCAGATGGAATTTCACCTAATGGTGATGGTAAAAACGATACTTGGCAACTGCAGTTTGTTGAAGATTTTCCAGATTTGGAAGTGTCTGTATATAACCGTTGGGGAGAATTATTATTTTATGATAATAATAGTTATTCAAAGCAATGGGATGGAAAATTTAATGGAGAAGAGTTACCGATTGGCTCTTATTATTATGTAATTGTTTTACATGATGAATTATATCCAGAACCGTTTACAGGACCTTTAACAATAATGAGATAATGAAAAAAATATTACTTATACCACTATTATTTTTTACTTTTGTTGCTAAAGGACAACAATTACCGCAGCAAACACAATTTGTGTTTAATCAATTTGCATTCAATCCAGCTTATGCAGGGGTAACTGACTCATGGGAAGCCGTAGCAAATAATCGCTATCAATGGGTAGGTATAACAGATGCACCCAGAACGTTTACGTTAGCAGCACAAGGGCCCTTTAAGAATGAAAAAATGGGAATTGGCGGTATGCTTTATACAGATGTAGTTGGGCCTACTAGGAGGTTAGGTTTTCAAGCATCCTATGCATATCATTTGGCATTAAGCGAAACAATAAAATTATCATTTGGATTATCCTTTGGATTTAATCAATGGTTATTAGATGCTGACAAAATAACAACTGTTGATGATAATGATCCTTTCTTTTCAAATGGGTTAATTAAAACCATTAGTGCAGATTCGAAATTTGGAATGTATTTATACCATAAAGATTGGTATGTTGGCGCAGCGTTGCCTCAGTTATTACATAATACTTTAAAATTTGATGAGATTGGAATTGAAGGTCGTAGCTATTTAGAGGATCATTTTTATATCAATGCAGGTTATATTTTTAGATTGGGTGATGATTGGCAAATTGAACCTACTACACTTGTTAAAATTGCTTATCCAGCTCCAACTAAAATTGATTTTGCCTTGAAAGTTATGTTTAAAGAAACAGTATGGCTTGGTGGAGGATATAGAACAAATGATGCCTATTATGGAATGATCGGTTTTAAGTATAACAACAATCTTAAGTTAGGGTATTCTTATGATATCTCTCATAATTCATTAAAAGGATTTAATAGTGGCTCTCATGAGTTAATGTTGTCTGTGATGTTTGGTAAAACAAAAACAGGAAAAATTAATAAGCCATCTTTGGATTAAATTGATTTACTTTTAATCAAAATGTAACAGAAATAGTCGAGTGGATAAAAAGTTAGTTCTATAACAATTCAATATTTTTAGATTGAATATTGTATGAAGAGAGTCTCTTAGTATTAAAGTAGTATGATCTATAATGATATAGATTTAAGAATAATTATCTATCTTATATTGGATTTTATTAAATGATATACCAAGTTGATTAGCCAATCATATTAATATCAAATTTCAGTTACTTTATTAGAGACAAAGTTTTTGTAGTACACTAAACTAGAAGTAATCACTAATAAGTGTGGTACAAAACTAATGGATACTACATATAATAGAGCTAAACCAGTTTGTTCTGGAATATAAATTGATAGACTAAAAATTAGCCCTACTATTGTCGCTAGAGTGTAATTTTTTTTACCCCACTTCCAGCTTTCTTTTGAAGATACATTTTCCAAATCTAATGCAAAATCAAAGAAAGAAAATCCTAAAAAGAAAGACGACACTATTAAGGCTGCAATGTATTGAAAAGTATCTCCTAGAACAAAAGAAAAAATCCAAAGTATGAATAAAATTAACATTTCTACAGTTAACGCTACGACTAAAATTCTAATAGTTCTACTTAAACTTCTAATCAACTGAGTCAGATCAAATTTAGTCTTTACTCCTGTCATTTTTTCTTTAACCTTCTCAGCAAAAAATGAATTGATCGGTGTTAATAATACCAATATAACAAATTCAAAAACTACAAAACTGACGATATGTATCGTTTTTTCCATGGCTCCAATAAGCCAACCAATAACCCACCAGTTTTCCATAAACGTTAACCATCCAGTAGCAGATTGAGCTCCTCTTAACGACATATAAAATAAGAAAGACAAAAAGATAGCTGGTAAAAAGTATAAAATCAATTTTTGTTTAATAACAAAACTAATGCTGTCTCTTAATCCTGTAAATAATGGGGTGATGTTTTTCATCTCTATCTTTTTAGTACCCTAAAAGTATAGAATTTAAAGATACATGTTTTCATTTTTAACTTTTTATTTGAATTTAGATTAATTTAGTAATGTGATGAGTAAGAAATTTCTCTTTTTTATTTTGTTAGCTCAATAAAATCAAGAACTATTAAAATGTTGATAAAACATCCAAAAATGATTGAGGTTAAATTCAAAATTCATAGTACATTTAACCACCCAATTAAATTTTGCATATGTATATAATATTTGATACCGAAACCACAGGTTTACCAAAAAACTTTAAAGCACCAATTACTGATACTGATAATTGGCCTAGGTGTATTCAAATTGCATGGCAACTACATGATGAATGGGGAACTTTAATTGAAAGTAAAGACTATTTAGTAAAACCTGAAGGATTTAATATTCCTTATGATGCGGAACAAATTCACGGTATTTCTACTGAGTTGGCTGAAGAGCAAGGTGTCGATTTAAAATTTGTTTTAGATGAATTTAATGTGGCTTTGGGTAAGGCTAAATTTGTTGTTGGTCAAAATGTAAGTTTTGATAACAATGTTATGGGGTGTGAATATCATAGATTTAGTGTAGATACTGAATTAAACAACATGAAAGTGTTGGATACCATGTCTGAAAGTACTGCTAACTTATGTCAAATAAAAGGGGGGAGAGCTGGAAAGTTTAAATTTCCATCTTTAACTGAATTACATGTCCATTTATTTGGTGAAGGTTTTGGTGAAGCTCATAATGCTACAGCAGATGTTGAAGCAACTACACGGTGTTTTTTAGAGTTAATTAGAATTGAAAATTATACGCAAGAACAACTAGATTGTGATGATGATTATATTCAAAATTACTTAGATAAAAATCCAGAGCAAATTCAATTTATTGGATTAACACATTTAAACTTAAAGGAAGAAAGTAATAAAATAAAAAAAAGGTCGGCTTCTAATACCGTAAAAAAGGAAGTTGATATTGTGGCAAATACTGCTTTATTGAAAGAGGCTACATTTTCTCATTTACACAATCATTCACAGTTTTCAATATTACAATCAACCATTACCATTAAAGGGTTAGTTAAACAAGCTATTGAAAACAATTCAGATGGTGTGGCTTTAACGGATACTGGAAATATGATGGCAGCATTTCACTTTGTACGTGAGGTATTAAGTCATAATAAAGGTGTTGAAAGTAGAAGAGTAGAAGCGGAAGAAAATGGTACAGATTTTAATGAAAAACCGTTAATGCCAATTGTTGGTTGCGAATTTAATGTATGTGAAGATCACCTGAATAAAAAAGTAAAAGACAATGGATACCAGGTTGTCATTTTAGCTAAAAATGAAAAAGGATATCACAACTTAGCTAAGATGTCTTCCATTGCATTTACACATGGTAAATACTATGTACCGAGAATTGATAGAGAAGTTGTTAAAAAATATAAGGAAGATTTAATTGTTTTAACGGGTAATATTTATGGGGAAGTACCTTCAAAAATATTAAACATAGGTGAAAAGCAAGCTGAGGAAGCTTTTGTGTGGTGGAAAGAACAATTTGGAGATGATTTCTATGCAGAAATCATTCGCCATGGTCAAGAAGATGAGGATAAAATAAATGAAACATTAATACAGTTTGCTGAAAAGCATGATGTAAAATTAGTTGCTTCAAATAATACATTTTATCTAGAGCAAAAAGATGCAGAAGCCCATGACACATTACTATGTATTAAAGACGGTGAGTTAAGAAATACACCTGTAGGAAGAGGAAGAGGATTTAGATATGGTTTACCAAATGACCAATACTATTTCAAATCAGCAAATGAAATGAAGACCATTTTTGTAGATCTTCCTGATGCGATAATAAATACAACTGAAATTGTAAATAAATGTGAACCTTATAAATTAGAGAGAGACATTTTATTACCCGATTTTGATATTCCTGCAGAGTTTTTGGATGCAAAAGATAAAGAAGACGGTGGTAAAAGAGGGGAAAATAATTACTTACGTCACTTAAGTTATGAAGGGGCATATAAACGTTGGGGGAAAGAATTACTTCCAAGTACAATTGAACGTTTAGATTTTGAATTATCGGTTATTGCCAATACGGGATACCCGGGTTATTTCTTGATTGTACAAGATTTTTGTCATGCCTCAAGAGCTATGGGCGTTTCTGTTGGTCCGGGTAGGGGTTCTGCTGCAGGCTCTGCAGTTGCTTACGCTACAGAGATTACCAATGTTGATCCTATTAAATATGATCTGCTTTTTGAGCGTTTCTTGAATCCTGAACGTATCTCCATGCCTGATATTGATATTGATTTTGATGATGAAGGTCGTGGACGTGTCATTGATTGGGTAATTAATAAATATGGAGCAAATCAAGTAGCTCAAATTATTACTTACGGAACAATGGCTGCCAAGTCATCAATTCGTGATACTGCAAGAGCCTTAGATTTACCATTACATGAAGCGGATTACTTAGCCAAGTTAATTCCAGATATGAAACTGGCCAAAATTTTTGGTTTAGATGATGTGGCTTTAGCTGCTAAATTAAATGACAATCAAGAAGATATTACGAGAGCAAATGAATTAAAATCGATTGCAAAAGGTGATGACCTGAAAGCAGAGGTCGTAAACCTTGCTCGAAAATTAGAAGGTTCAATGCGTAATACTGGTATTCATGCTTGTGGTGTAATTATTACACCTGGCGATATTACAGATTATGTACCTGTTGCCTTGGCTAAAGATTCTGAAATGTACTGTACTCAGTTTGATAACTCAGTAGCAGAGGATGCAGGATTACTAAAAATGGATTTCTTGGGGTTAAAGACTTTAACTTTAATAAAGGATGCCATTAAAATTGTGAAGCAACGTCATGATGTTGATTTAGTAGCAGATGATTTTCCTTTAGATGATGAATTAACATATGAGCTATTCCAAAAGGGAGAAACAGTTGGTGTATTCCAATATGAATCTGCTGGAATGCAAAAATATTTACGTGAACTAAAACCTACAAAGTTTTCTGACTTAATTGCCATGAACGCCCTGTATAGACCAGGGCCTTTAGAATATATCCCTTCATTTATTCGTAGAGCACACGGTATTGAAGAGGTAACATATGATGTAGATGCCAGTGCCGAGTATTTAGAGGAAACATACGGTATTACAGTTTACCAAGAGCAAGTAATGCTTTTATCGCAAAAGCTAGCGAACTTTACAAAAGGTGAAGCTGATACATTGCGTAAAGCAATGGGTAAAAAGAGTATGGACCTATTGGCTAAAATGAAGCCTAAGTTTTTAGATAATGGTGTTGGAAATGGACACGATAGAACGGCCTTAGAAAAAATGTGGGTCGATTGGGAGGCTTTTGCATCTTATGCTTTTAATAAATCCCACTCTACTTGTTATGCACTTGTTGCTTACCAAACAGCTTATTTGAAAGCGCATTATCCTGCTGAATATATGGCATCCGTATTGAGTAATAATATGAATGATATTAAATCGGTTTCGTTTTTCATGGAGGAATGTAAACGTGCAGGAATTCCAGTTCTAGGACCAGATGTGAATGAATCACAATATAAATTTACAGTAAACAAAAAAGGGGCGGTTCGTTTTGGACTAGGTGCTATTAAAGGTGTAGGTTCAAAACCAGTAGAATCTATTATAAATGAAAGAGTTGAGAATGGGGATTATAAATCTATTTTCGACATGGCATCAAGAGTTGATTTACGGGCGTGTAATAAACGTGTGTTTGAAGGACTCGTTTTAGGTGGAGGATTTGACTCGTTTAGTAAAATTCATAGGGCACAATTTTTCACAGAAGATAGAAACGGTCGTTTGTTTCTAGAAACGGTGACTAAGTATGGTGCTAAATTCCAGGAAAATAAAAATTCTTCGCAAGTATCAATGTTCGGTGGAGACTCTGAAGTAGATGTGCCGGAACCTATTCCTCCTGTAGCGGAAGAATGGCCTTCTTTAACAAAATTAAGTAAAGAAAAAGAAGTAGTCGGGATTTACATTTCTGGCCATCCATTAGATGATTTTAAATTAGAAATTGACTCGTTTTGTAAAGGTGAAGTAGCCGATTTAAATAAATTGGAAGATAATAATAATAAAGAATTAGTATTAGCAGGTATTATTACGGAAGCTGAGCATAGAACGACTAAAAATGGTAAGCCATTTGGAACTTATATGCTAGAAGATTATTCTGATTCAAATAAACAGTTTGTATTTGGAGATAGTTATTTGAAGTTTAGACATATGTTTAATCCGGGTACGTTTGTTTTAGTGACAGGAAAAATTGGTGCTAGAAAATGGGGAGAAGGGTTAGAATTTTCTCCGTCTGCAATTGAACTGTTGTCTAATTTAAAAGAGAAACGAACTAAAGAAATTGTTTTGGCTGTTGAGCAGTCTGACATCACGGATAGTTTATTAGATGAATTGTATTTAGCAATAACTGAACACCCTGGAGAATGCAGGGTGAAATTTGTTTTATTAGATCATAAATCGGAAACTAAACTAAACATGCCTTCTCGAAACTTAAAGGTAGAAATTGGAACAGAATTAATTGGTAAATTGAATAAATTGAATATTTTTGATATGAAATTAGGTTAATTTGCATTATCAATTAATGCAAATGATTTAAGACCGTTTAAACGCCCAAAAAATAATTATCTTTGTCAATAATGAAATTAGAGGATTTAAAATCGGCAGTAGCAGAGACTGAACAAGCAAAAGAAGTAATTAAGAGTTTAACGGACAGTGATTCTAAAATTAGTCTTAAAGGATTGTATGGTTCATATTCATCTGTGTTTATGGACACAGTAATGGCTGACTTAAAAGGTAATCATCTAATTTTATTGAGTAATAAAGAAGAAGCAGCTTATTTTTTAAATGATTTTCAAAGTTTAAATAAAAATGCATCTAACATTTTATTTTTCCCACACTCATATAAAAAAGCATATGAATTAGAGGAAACTGACAATGCAAATGTGGTATCAAGAGCAGAAGTGTTGGAACGTATTAACAGAGGAAATAATTCTGTTATTGTTAGTTATCCAAAGGCATTAGTAGAAAAAGTAATTACTAAAAAGCAATTTGCTAAAACTATACTTGAAATTAAAGTGGATACAGAATATTCAATTGATTTCATTAATGAATTACTAATTGAATATAATTTTGATAAAGTTGATTTTGTATATGAACCAGGTCAATTTGCTGTGCGTGGTGGAATTGTAGATGTGTTTTCTTATTCTAATGATAAGCCATATCGTGTTGAATTTTTTGGTGATGAGGTAGATACAATTCGAACCTTTGACCCAGTTAATCAATTGTCGATTGCTAAGCATATCAGAATGACGGTTGTACCTAATATTCAAAGACAGGACTCAACAGAAAAAAGAGCTAGTTTTATTGAGTTTTTGCCTAAAGACACAGTGTTATGGGTAAAAGATATTTTGTTTACTAAAGGAATTTTAGAAAAAGAATATGAGAAAGCATTAGCTATTTATAAGGAATTAGATAATACCCCGGGAAAAGCATCTCCTCCTTCTGAATTATTTTTTGAAAAATCTATTTTTGATTTACAATTGGAATCTAAAAGAGTAGTTGAGTTTGGGAGCCAAGAAGTGGTAGGGAGTAATACGGTTAATTTTAATATTTCGGCTCAACCGACTTTTAATAAAAACTTTGATTTATTACAAGAGGATTTAAAAAAGATGAGCCAAGTTGGTTTTTCTACTATGATTGTATCAAATCAACCTAAGCAAATCGAACGTATCTATTCCATTTTTGAAGACCTACAAGCAGAGGTTAATTTTACAACATTAGATGTTGCTTTTCATGAAGGGTTTATTAATAATGACTTGAAAATAGCGTGTTATACTGACCATCAAATTTTTGAACGTTACCATAGGTTTAAACTAAAGGATGGATTTAGAAAAAACAAGCAAGCGTTAACTCTAAAAGAAATCTATAATTTAAATAGAGGTGATTTTGTGACACATATTGACCATGGTATTGGTCGCTTTTCTGGATTAGAGATTATTGATGTTAACGGAAAACCACAAGAAACTATTCGTTTAGTGTATAGAGATAATGATGTGTTGTATGTGTCTATTCACAGTTTGCACCGTATCACAAAATACACAGGTAAAGATGGTACGCAACCCAAAATGAATAAAATTGGTTCGCCACAATGGGATAAAGTAAAAAAGAAAACTAAAGCAAAAGTTAAAGAAATAGCATACGATTTAATTAAATTATATGCACAACGAAAACAAGAAAAAGGGTTTGCGTATGAACCTGATACGTATTTACAAAATGAATTGGAAGCCAGTTTTATTTTTGAAGATACACCAGATCAGTTAAAAGCAACTATTGATGTGAAATCTGATATGGAATCGGATGCACCAATGGATAGATTAATTTGTGGTGATGTTGGGTTTGGAAAAACTGAAATTGCGATTCGAGCAGCATTTAAAGCGGTTACGGATAGTAAACAAGTTGCTATTTTAGTACCAACTACAATTTTATCATTACAACATTTTAAAACCTTTCAAGAGAGACTAAAAGACTTTCCATGTACTATTGATTATATTAATAGATTTAAAAGTACAAAACAGGTTAACGACACTGTTAAGCGATTAGAAGAAGGTAAAATTGATATTTTAATTGGAACGCATGCCATTGTGGGAAAGAAAGTAAAATTTAAAGACCTTGGTTTAATAATTATTGATGAAGAACAAAAGTTTGGTGTTGGAGTTAAGGATAAATTAAAAACTTTAAAAGCTACAGTGGATACTCTGACGTTAACAGCTACGCCAATTCCAAGAACATTACAATTTTCATTAATGGGAGCCAGAGATTTATCTATTATTAATACGCCTCCTCCAAATCGTCAAGCCGTACAAACAGAAGTGGTTGGATTTAATGAAGAACTTATTAGAGATGCTATTACGTATGAAACTCAAAGGGGAGGGCAAGTGTTTTTTGTCCACAATCGTGTTCAAAATATTCATGAAGTAGCAGGGATGATTCAAAGGCTTTGCCCTGGGATTAGAGTCTGTGTTGGTCATGGTCAAATGGATGGAAAGAAGTTAGAAAATATCATGATGGATTTTATAAACCATGAGTATGATGTGTTAGTAGCCACAACTATTATTGAATCAGGTATTGATGTGTCTAATGCCAATACTATGATTATTAATCAAGCACAAAATTTTGGATTGAGTGATTTACACCAAATGCGTGGACGTGTTGGACGTTCTAATAAAAAAGCGTTTTGTTATTTAATTGCTCCACCAATGCATAATTTACCTGAAGATTCTCGTAAGCGATTAGAAGCTATTACACATTTTTCTGATCTTGGTTCTGGATTCAATATTTCAATGCGAGATTTAGATATTAGAGGTGCTGGAGATTTATTGGGTGGAGAACAAACAGGATTTATATCAGATATAGGTTTTGAAATGTATCAAAAGATTTTAAATGAAGCGTTAAAAGAGTTACGTGAAACTGAATTTAAAGACTTATTTGAGGAAGACGAGAATGTAGATGGTGCTCAGTTTGTAGATGATTGTATTTTAGAAACAGATTTAGAACTATTGTTACCAGATGATTATGTTAATCAAGTGTCTGAAAGATTGTCATTATATCAAACCTTAGATAATTGTAAAGATGAAGCAGAGTTAAATACGTTTATTGAACAATTAGAAGATAGGTTTGGTGAATTACCGTCACAAGCAATTGAGTTATGTGAATCAATTAAATTGCGTTGGATAGCAAAGGATATAGGATTTGAAAAGTTAGTAATTAAAGGAAAAAAAATGATCGGTTACTTTGTGTATCAACAAGATTCGCCTTACTTTGAATCTCCTCAATTTACAAAAGTTTTAAAATTCGTTCAAACCAATCAAATTAGTTGTAAAATGAATGAGCGTAACCAAAAATTACGTTTAATATTCTCTAATATAAACAGTATTGAAAAAGCATTGGTTAGTTTAAGATTGATATAAATATATAGTCAGAGAAGGAGTAATCGAATTTATCCTTTGTTAATCCCATTGGTACAAACAAAATGATTTGATTTTTCTTTTTCTTTTAGCAATCCGTAATTGAACTGAACACCATCTTCAGAGTATGACCTTTCGTGATACATATGGTAAACAATGGCTTTGTTTTTCATTGATTTCATTTTTAAACCACTTGCTTTCAAACGCCATTCAATATCTACATCTTCACCAACTCCTGGTCTAATATAATCTTCATCAAAACCATTAACTGCAATTAAGTCTTTTTTAAGAACAGCCCAGTTACAACCTAAAAGGCCACGTTTTTTAAAAGTCAAATTAATAAAAGGACTATATAAAGCTTCTTTTACTAGTTGTGATTTTGATCTTAAAATATTTAAAAGATGTAATGATTTTAAATTTTCAGTTGCCAATAAGTGAGTTGATATTTTTTCACCTAGCATAACACGTCTACCATATAAAATATGCCCAGGTTCAGTATGCTTAACGTATTCTTTAACAAATTGTTTATGTGGAATACAATCTCCATCAATAAAGGCAATACATTCTCCTTTAGCTATTGAAATAGATCTGTTTAGCATTTCATTTTTTCTAAAGCCATCATCTTTTAATTGATGTAAATGAATGAGTGAATAATTATAAGCGTTACTATGATTTTTAACAAAATCAATCGTTTCATTATCTATATTATCTTCAGATATGATAGCCTCAAAATCTGTATAAGATTGTTGATTCAATCCTTTTAAAATTAATTTTAAATTGGCTAAATTCTTATAATATGATATGACTACTGTTAGTTTGATGACCGAAAGTTAATAAATATAATCAAGCCTACCAGTCTTTCTGATAGTTTTAGTTTACTTTGAATGGAATGCTTAATTAAAAAATTCAATTATCTCTTTTTCAAATCGATCTTTATTTTCTAAATAATCAGTAGATAATAGAATTTTTACAGATGAAAAACGGTCATAAATAACCGAAAGTAAAGTGTGAATATCTCTGTTTTCATATGAATTTAAGCTGGGATCTATTAGTAAAATTTTAGTAGTAGAATGTTGTATAAAACAATTGACAGCTAAGCCATTTACTGCAGAATTAAAACGATATGTAATCTTATTTTTATCTAATAATGTAGATACTTTTTTATGTAAATAATGAGTCGGAGAAGCCTCTTTAACTTGATTTTCTTGCTGAATAAAAGCTAAAAAGTGGTTTAATAAAGTCACACCTCTATTGTCGCTTAATTTAAAATCAGCTGATTTCACAGAAGTGACAATAACCATTTTCTGTTTGGCTCTAGTTAATAAAACGTTTAATCTATTAGCTCCAAAATCTTGATTTAAGGGTCCAAAATTCATTCTAAATTTACCGTCTTTATTAAAACCATAACCGATAGAAATAATAATTATATCGGTTTCTATACCTTGCGTATTTTCAAGATTTCTGATTAATAATCGATCATTAGTAGGGAGGTTTAAAGCTTTAACTTCTTTTCTAATCTCTAGTTCTTGCGCTTTAGAAAAAGCAATAATTCCAATAGTCTTACTACCTTCTTTCAATAAGTCTGAATAGGTCTCGGCTACAACTTTAGCTTCAACAGTATTAATACCATCTTCAAATAATCCATTTTCAACAAAAATAGATTCAATTGGATTTAGGGCTGAAACTGATGGGAAGTAATTCAATTCATTATCATAAAAATGATGGTTTGAAAATTGAATTAATTTCGGATGTTCACTGCGGTAATGCCATGTTAATAAATGTGACTTAAATACTGATTCAGCTTGATTTAAAAGCGTAATAGTTTTGGTAGAATTACTAAAGAATTGACTGGGTGGCATTTGTTTAGTATCACCAACAACGACCATTTTTTTTGCGCGATAAATAGCAGGAATAGAATCCTCTAATGGGATTTGACTAGCTTCATCAAAAATTATTAAGTCAAATAAATCAGCGTCACACGGTAAATTTTCAGCTATACTTAATGGGTTCATCATCCATAATGGCTGAACGTCAAAAATGGAATGATTAGTTTGTTCTGCTAACTGTTTAATTGGTAAATGCTGTTGTTGTTTAGACAATTCATGAAAAATGATTCGTTTAGCAACTTTATAGTTTTGCTTTTTGTTTTTTTCTACGTCATTTAGTTTTGATGCTGGTGTATTCAATAACTCTTCAATGTCGGTCCAGTTTTTAATCCAGAATTCTGATATAACAGCTTTTTGATGTGTGTTCTTTTTCGTGTTTTTTAATGTTAAGGCTTTAAAGTTAGAGACAAAGTCGGTTGCATTTAATTGGTTTAGTATAGAATTAAATTTTATTTCCTTTTGATAACTAAAATAAACAACTTCATCCGTCATGTATTCCGCGGTTTTATGACTTGAAGAAATATAATTTAATAACTCTGAAGGTAGATTGAGTGTTTTTTTAATTTCTGGTAAATAGTAGGCATAGTTTGAATTATGGGCTTTAACATGTTCTATTTTCGACAATGTACTAGTTATGCTTTGAATAGTGTAGTTACTAAAAATATACTTTACTATTTGATTACTTTGCTGTATTTGAGGATGTAGTTGATGTAGCTTATCAATTAGCTCTAAAGAATTGTTCTGTTCTAATAGAAATACATATTCATTTGAGCTTAGTGATTCTAATTTTTGTCTTAATTGTAAGACATGATTAATGTCTGTATCTGGGTTTAATAAATTTAAATTGTGCTTTAATTTTATTTTAAGATCAGCCAAAGATGAACTTAATTGATAGTAATCTTTTAAATCGTTAAGTGCTTTAAGTTTTAATTGGTTTGATAAGTCACCGTTATAGTTTTTAAAAGCGGAATTAATTTTTGATGTTTTAAAAATATTAAACCAGGACTTAGATTTATTTAAAGTCAATTGGTCAATGAGTTCATCAATTTCAGCTAATTTAGGTTTAATATCCCATTTTGAACATAATTCAATGCTCGTTTTAAGTTTGTTTTGAGTTAACTCATACTTTTTGGTCCAAGTGTCAAATGACTTATACTTTTTAGAGGTATTGTCTAATAAATCTAACTGAGAGGTATTAGCCATGTTAAGTACAGTTGCCGTTAAACAATGGCTTGAAAGTTGCTTCCAGTCCCAGTCTAGATTAATTTCACGTAAAACAGTTAACACTTGTTTTAAGTTTAATTCTAATTCACCTAATCGGGTGTCTATTTTTTCTAGGGGGTTTACATCTAAAAATACAGCTTTGTTAAACTGTAAAAATGGTAATTCAGAAGTAGTTTTACATTCAAATTTATCGCTTGCAATAGCTTCAATATCTTCAACAAATTCCAAATAGTTATGCCATAATTTATAGCTAGGAATAGTGTGTTGTTTGGGATGGTTTAATTGTTTAACTTGACGTTCGGTTAAGTAAGTCAATAATTCAAATAATGAAGTCCCTAAAGTGTTTTTTTTAGCTAATAATTCAGTTACGTAAGTTGAAAAGTAAGTATCTAATTCACTAGTATCTTCTGCTTTAGAATTTGAAACTTCCATTGAATTAAATGCGTTGAAGGCAGTCCTTAAATTAGAATAAAATTCTTTTTTTTGAGATTTCTCACCATTAAAATAAGCTGTTAAATGGCTTAAACTATCAGCTTTTAACTTATTATAAACAACGTCTAGTGCCGATTTTTTTTCTGAGACAAATAAAACAGTTTTACCGGCGACAAGGTTTTGTTTAATCAACTCAACAATAGTATGTGATTTTCCTGTTCCAGGAGGTCCTTGAATTACCAAGTTGGTAGCCATAGATTTTGAAATAGCGTCCTGTTGTGAATGGTCTGAATTTGGTAAATCTAAAATTGATGAAGGATTAGATTCAGAATGTTCTTCACCTAATAACGCTTTAATTGACGCATTTGGTGACTTAAAAATAACATCATAATCGTGACTTAAAATGCTTTTCTTATAATTGAAATTGCCAATTGCCTTTGTTGAAAATAGTTGCCATTCGTCTATTGAGTTAGGTGAGTCTGTCAATTCAATTTTATCACCGTTTGATTCAAAAGTTGCAGTCAACTGGTCAATAAATGAATTAATATCGTTGTTTTTTAATTGTAATGTGATATTAAATTGATTCAAAAATTCATTTATTAACACAGGGTTAATTGAGTAATCATCATCATCTATTTCATAGTCATAGTGCAAGCTTATTTTTTGATTCTTAATAACCGTTACTGGTTGATATATAAGAGGCGAAATGTAAAACTCATTATTACGATTGGATTTCCACTTAATAAAATACGATACTAATAAAGTAGTACTCAAACCATATTCCTTTTTAAAGAAGTGTTGTTTTTTATATACTTTATCCGCATTTTCTAATGAAGATTCAAGAAACCATAATTTTTTAGTATCAGCATAAACCAGCGGGTTTCGTTTTGATAAATCAAACAACTGTTGTTTTAGTTGTAGTAAATGCTTTGATATGTTTTTGTTTTGATTGATACTTCAAATATAATGAAACTATTGCTATACTTTTACTAATAATTGTTTAAAAATTCTGCACTAAAACGTATTAAACTTTACCTTAAATCATTATAATAATTTTTTAGTAGTCAAAAAATATTTACTTTTAACAAAAATCATAATTATATGGCTAATGTTTGGCAATTTCAACAATTCAATCAACAAGAAGAGTTAGTGAAACTTATTGAAGAGTTAGATATTTCTATGCCATTGGCGAAAATCTTATTGGATAGAAATATTACCAATTTTGATGATGCAAAAGCATTTTTCAGGCCTCAGTTAGACGAATTACATGATCCTTTTTTAATGAAGGGTATGGATGATGCGGTCAATAGAATTCAAGATGCTATTGCAAATGATGAAAAAATTATGATTTTTGGCGATTATGATGTGGACGGTACTACGGCAGTTGCTTTGATGTATCAATACTTATCAAACTTCACACAAAACTTAACGTATTACATTCCTGACAGGTATAAGGAAGGGTATGGTGTTTCTGATATTGGAATTGATTTCGCAATTGACAATGACATGACCTTAATTATAGCCTTGGATTGTGGTATTAAAGCAGTAGATAAAGTAAAAAGAGCAAAAAAGAATAGAGTTGATTTTATTATTTGTGATCACCATATGCCGGGAGAGATAGTACCTGATGCCATTATTCTTAATCCCAAACAAAAAGACTGTGAGTATCCATTTAAGGAATTATGTGGTTGTGGAGTTGGTTTTAAACTAGCTCAAGCTATAAATGACACTATGGCACTACCTTTTTCTGAAGTAGAATATTTGTTAGATTTGGTGATGGTTGCCATTGGGGCTGATATTGTTTCTGTAATGGGTGAAAATAGAGTGATGGCGCATTATGGTTTGAAAAAATTAAATGAACAACCGAGAATTGGATTTAAAGAATTATTAAAACTGGCAAAAAAAGAAGGTAAATTAACTGTAACTGATGTTGTGTTTACTATTGCACCAAGAATTAATGCTGCTGGTAGAATTAAAACAGGAAACAAAGCGGTTGAATTATTGTTAACAGATACTCAAGAGGCCGCTGAGAAAATTGGAAAGGAAATAAATAACTATAATACAGAGAGGCGTGTTTTAGACAAGGATATAACTGAACAAGCCTTAAATCAAATTAGAAATGATGAGTGGCTGTTGAACGCTAAATCTACAGTTGTGTTTAATGAAGGTTGGCATAAAGGAGTAGTAGGAATTGTTGCCTCAAGATTAATCGAAACATATTACCGTCCTACAATTGTTTTAACAGAATCTAACGGGCAAGCAGTTGGGTCAGCTCGTAGTGTAAAAAACTTTAATGTGTATAATGCGCTAGAACAATGTTCGGATGTTATGACTCAATTTGGAGGTCATTTTTATGCGGCAGGCATGACCATGCCAGTAGAAAATGTACCAGCTTTTAAATTGAAATTTAACCAAGTAGTTACAGATACGATTACTAAAGAGCAACAGGAGTCCAAAATTGAAATTACGGATACTATTGAATTTCGAGATATTTTTGAAGCAGAAAGAAATGTGATTCCAAAATTTTATCGTGTATTGAAGCAGTTTGCCCCATTTGGACCAGATAATATGCACCCCGTTTTTGTCAGTAAAAATGTTGAAATTTCAGGGTCAGCTCGTTTGTTAAAAGATGAACATTTGAAACTTAAATTAATGCAAGAAGAGTATCCAGATATTGAAATTGATGCGATTGGATTTGGACTAGGTAAATTTTATAATCAAGTACAAAATAACACGTTTGACATAGCGTATACAATTGATGAAAATAACTGGAGAGGAAAATCAACCCTGCAGCTAATGATTAAAGATATTAAGATTAATAATTAGTATTTCGAACATAATACAACACTACTACTACTACTACGGCCTCTCCCTTTTAAAGGGAGAACGTGAGGGATTTAATCGCTACAATCATCATTACACTCAATACTAATTCAGATAACAGAATCTATTCCAAAAAAGTATTACTTTTACAACCATGAAACATTTACTAACTTTAACTTTTATTATCACATTATTAATTTCTTGTAAAGACAATACAATAGATAGTGATAACATTCAGGTCTCAATAAAAAATGTGGTTGCTACTAAACCCGTTAATAAACCAAAAAAGATAGTTAATACAACAGGTTCTTTTATGGAAAGGTACGATAATGGGAATTTAAAAACAGAAGGGTGGAGAAATTCAGAAAGTCAAAGAGATGGCATTTGGTATTCATATTATGATCATGGTTCAAAGTGGAGTGAATTGACTTATACTGACGGTATAAAAAATGGTGAATCAATTGTGTATTATCCAGATGCAACAATTCATTACAAAGGGCAATATAAAAATGATGTAAAAGTTGGAACTTGGACGTTTTTTAAAGAAGACGGTACGGTTGAAAGTGAAAAAAAGTATTGAGTCAAACGTTAAAAGTTAATTTTTAAACAAGATCACGTCAGTCTTGAATCTTGTCTCTGAAAATCTTGTTTCTAATAGTTATTTATAAATATCTTTTCTAAAGGTTTCATCATCATCATCACTATGCATCATAGTATAATTATAATATCTTCCTGGATCAATATTGCCATTTTCTACAGCCTCTTTAATAGCGCATTTCGGTTCGCTAATGTGTTGACAATTACTAAATTTACACTCACCACGTAATTTGTTTAGTTCCGGAAAGTAATGACAAAGCTCTGCTTTTTCAAAATCTAATAATCCAAATGCTCTAATTCCTGGCGTATCAATAATAAACCCTCCACTAGGTAAAGGATGCATCTCAGCAAAGGTAGTAGTGTGCATTCCTGATAAGTTGGCTTCTGAAATTTCTGAAGTTCTAATATCTAAATCAGGATCTAAGGAATTTACTAGAGTAGATTTCCCTACACCACTATGTCCACCAAACATCACTTTATTTCCGTCAATTTCGGCTTTTAAAAATTCAACTGATTTAAGATCAGTAGCCGAAATATTTAAACAACGATAACCTATTTTTTCATAAATAGCTTTAAATTCATCAACAGCTTCTAAACCGTCTTTGTCAAATAAATCAACTTTATTAAATAATAATGTAACCGGTATTTGGTAAGCCTCAGCAGTCACAATAAAACGATCAATAAAACCGGTTGTAGTTTCTGGAGCGATTAACGTCACTAATAAATAAACATGATCAATGTTTGAAGCTAAAATATGACTTCTGTGACTTAAATTAATTGATTTTCTAACAATATAATTTTTCCTAGGTTCAATTTTTTTGATAACACCTTCCAACTTATCTTCATCCTCAACATCAAAAATAACATTATCTCCTACCGAAACAGGATTCGTAGATTTTATACCACTCAATCTTAATTTACCTCTAATTCGGCAATTCCAAAATTCGTTGTTTTCAGTCATTAGTTTATACCAACTCCCAGTAGATTTTATTACAGTTCCTTTTTTCAGCTTATTAATTTTGTTGTAAAAGTAAATAATAACAATCATTTAGCAGTTTATTTATAAGATAAATTATCTTTGACCTAGCAAAATGAAAAAATTATCAATACTTATTCCTGTTTATAATGAAGATGAAACCATATTTAAGGTTTTAGAAATTATTAATGACCTTCAATTAATAGATAATATTCGGAAAGAAGTTATTGTAATTAATGACAGTTCAAACGATAATTCAAAATCAGAAATTGAACGTTTTTTAAATTCAAACATTTCCAGTTTTACACTCGTAAATCATAATGTAAATAAAGGAAAAGGAGCAGCAATTCAAACAGGAATTAGTGAAGCAACTGGTGATTATACTATTATTCAAGATGCAGATTTAGAACTAGATCCTTCAGAAATTAATATCCTTATTCAACAAGTTCAATCCAATAAAGCGGATGTGGTATATGGTTCTAGATTTTTAAATGAAACTAAAAAAGGAGGAACATTTTTAAGTAATTCAGCTAACGCATTTTTAACATGGTTGTCTAATTTCATCTTTAGAATACATATTACAGACATGGAAACGTGTTATAAATTAGTGCCAACTAAGGAGTTTAAAAAAATTAAACTAAAAGAGCAACGTTTCGGGTTTGAACCAGAAATTACTGCAAAATTAGCTAAAAATAAAAAGTTGAGATGGACAGAGGTGCCAATTTCATATAATGCCAGAACAGATGAGGAAGGTAAGAAAATTGGATGGAAAGATGGTATCCGTGCCATTTGGTGTATCTTATATTACGGTTTAAAAAAATCTTAATTATAGTTAAAAAAAAGCCTAATTAATTCATTCTAATTATCTTTAACAACTACACGTGTTATGCAAAACCCGAAACAAACTAAATACGATCAAGCCTATTTAAGAATGGCTTCTGAATGGGCAAAATTGTCCTATTGTGACCGAAAAAAAGTTGGTGCCATTATAGTTAAAGATAGCATGATTATCTCTGACGGTTATAATGGAACACCATCCGGTTATAAGAATTGTTGTGAAAATAGTGAAGGTGATACAGAATGGTTTGTATTACATGCTGAAGCAAATGCAATTTTAAAAGTCGCTAAATCTACACAATCTGCTAAAAACGCCACACTGTACATTACCTTATCGCCTTGTAAGCAATGTAGTAAGCTAATTATTCAATCTGGAATAGTAAGAGTAGTGTATAGAAACGAATACAAAGACATTTCAGGTGTAAACTTTTTAAAAGATTACGGGATTGAAGTGTTACACTTAAAAGAAGATTAATACATGGATAATAAATCAAATTATAAATTTATAATACCACTTTTATTGGCAATTTTTTTTGCTGGAGGTATTTATTTAGGGACTCAATTCATTCCTAAAATAACGGCAGTTAATCCAGTAACAAATGTTAATGATAAATTTTCATCACTATTGGGTATAATTGAATCTCGTTATGTAGATTCTGTTGACCATAATCAATTAATTGAAAGTTCAATTATGGGAATGATTAAAGAATTAGATCCACATAGTCAATACATTCCACCTAAAGATTTAGATCACGTTAATCAACAGTTAGAAGGTAAGTTTGGTGGAGTAGGTATTCGTTTTTTAATCCATGAAGATACCTTAGTAGTTACTCATGTATTACCTAATTCTCCATCTGAAAAATCTGGTTTAAATGCTGGTGATAGAATATTACAAGTAGACGATAGTTTGTTAACTACAAATAATGTAACAAACGAAAAAGTAATGAGTTTGTTAAAAGGTAAAGAAGGGACCAAGGTCGAATTAATAGTTGACAGACACGGTGAAACTAAAAATATTTCAATTACTAGAGGATCAATTCCAATTAGTAGTATTAGCGCTAATGTCATGTTAAATGATGAGATAGGGTTTATAAAATTAAATAGCTTTACATTTAATGCTGGTGAAGAGTTTGTTCAGGCAGCTCAAGAATTGAAATCAAAAGGTATGAAAAAATTGATTTTTGATTTAAGAAGTAATGGTGGTGGTTATATGCATGCCGCAACTCATATTATTGATCAATTTTTACCATCAGGTAAGTTAATTGTGTACACAAAAGGAAGGCAGGTTAAACGTGATGATTATTATTCAACATCTGGAGGGATTTTACAAGATGTGGAATTAGTTGTATTAATTAATTCATTGTCCGCATCTGCATCCGAAATTGTAGCGGGTGCTATTCAAGATAATGACAGAGGTCTTATATTAGGTAGACGTTCCTTTGGAAAGGGATTAGTTCAAGATCAACAAGAGTTTAATGATGGAAGTGCACTGAGGTTAACTATTTCAAGATATTACACCCCTACGGGTAGATGTATTCAAAAACCATATGGTGACGGTGTAGATTATGAAAATGATTACCTAAACAGGTATGAAAGTGGAGAATTAATGAATGAAGATAGTGTTAAATTTGATGAGTCTTTAAAATTTACAACGCCTAAAGGAAGAACTGTTTATGGAGGCGGAGGAATTTATCCAGATACGTTTGTACCAAATGATACATTAGGAGCATCTTATTATTTAACGAATTTGTACTATGCAGGATCGTTTAATCAATGGGCGTTTAAATTTTTAGATTACAAACGTAATAAATGGGCATCTTTTAAATTATTTAATTCGTCTTTTAATGTATCGGAGAATATGTTTACTGATTTTACAAACTATTCGGCTTCAGAATTAGCCGTTAAAATTGATGAGGATGGAAAGTCTAGATCAAAAGTTATTATTAAGAATAGAATGAAGGCTGAGATAGCTAGACACTTGTTTAAAGAAAATGGGTATTACAAAATTTACCTAAAAGATGACTTAGATGTTCAAACTGCTTTAACTGAATTAGAGTAATGTTTTTTTATAAACGGCTAAAAACTAAAGTAGTTAGAACTCGTTTTTGATAAATTAGTGACCCTTAAAATGTAAATAATTCTTAAAAATATTCGATATTAACCAAAATTAGGATTTAATCAAAAATAAATTCTTTAAATTCGCAATCAAATAACGCAAATCATGGACTATAAAAAGTTAAATAATTACACAGGTTGGATAGTATTTTTAATTGCAACTGCTGTTTATGTATTAACATTAGAACCTACTACATCTCTTTGGGATTGTGGCGAGTATATTACGACAGCCTTTAAATTAGAAGTAGGTCACCCACCTGGAGCACCTTTATTTATGATGCTTGGTAGATTATTTACCGTATTTGCAAATCCTCTAGATGCAGCATACATGGTGAATTTAATGTCAGCGTTAAGTAGTTCATTTACAATCTTATTCTTGTATTGGTCAATTACAATGATTGCTAAAAAAATCACATTATCAGATGATGGTAATTTATTTTCTAATGTGGTTGAAGCAGGTAAAGAAAAAATAACAAAGTTAACTAGTGGACAAGCTTTTGCTGTTATTGGTTCTGGTATTGTTGGTGCGCTTGCGTACACGTTTACTGATTCATTTTGGTTCTCTGCTGTTGAGGGAGAAGTGTATGCCATGTCATCTTTCTTTACAGCTATTGTAGTTTGGGCTATACTTAAATGGGAAGCTGAATTAACAGATCAAGAAAACGAACCTGATAATGAAGAGCTACAAGAAAAGAATGCAAACCGTTGGATTATCTTAATATTTTTCATGATTGGATTATCTATTGGTGTCCATTTATTGAACTTACTTTCTATTCCAGCAATTGCTTATATTATTTACTTTAAAAAATATAAGCCAACTGTTAAAGGGTTTTTATTAACAGGTATTATTGGTATTGGTTTGTTAGGAATAGTACAGGCGGTAGTTATACCAAGAACAATACAATTAGCAGGTACAATCGAAAGGTACTTTACAAATGATTTAGGATTGCCCTTTAACTCAGGAGCAATCTTCTTCTTTATTGTAATAACTGCTTTGATTGTATTTTTATTAGTAATGTCTAAAAAATGGGGTAATTATGTATTGAATATTGCGACTTGGAGTTTTTCAATGATTTTAATTGGGTACTCTTGTTTCGCCATGATTGTTATTCGTTCAAATGCAAATACACCGTTAGATGAAAATGATCCTGAAAACTTAGTAAGTCTAGAGTCCTATTTAAAGCGTGAGCAGTATGGAGATTGGCCAATAGTTTATGGGCAATACTTTAATGCTGAAATCGATAGAAATTCAAAGAACTGGAAAGACAGATCTGATGGGTATTTAAAAAGTTATGTGGTTCAAAAGAATAATGGAAATACTGATTTAGCTGGATTCAAAAAAGAAGAAGATGCATTAGCGTTTCAAGCTAAAAATGGGGGCGAAATCGTTCAAAAATATTTTAAAACCTTTGATGGTGAGAATAAAAAATACGTGTATGATGATAAACGTTCAACTTACTTTCCTAGAATGTACTCTTCTGAAGATAGACATGTGAGAGGGTATATTGAATGGTCTGGAGCAAAAGCGAATAAAACACCAACCTTTGGTGAGAATTTAACTTATTTTGGTAGTTACCAAGTAGGATGGATGTATTGGCGTTATTTTATGTGGAATTTTTCAGGTCGTCAAAATGATGAACAAGGACATGGTAATTCTTTTAATGGAAACTGGATGACTGGTTTAAATTTTATTGATAAACATCATATTGGCGATCAAACCAATGTGCCAAGCATAATTGCTAATAACCCATCGCATAATAAATTTTATTTATTACCATTTATTTTAGGAATGATTGGATTCATTTTTACACTAATGAAAGGGTCTAAATCATGGTGGTTTATTATGCTATTATTCTTATTAACAGGATTTGCAGTTATCTTTTACTTAAATCAAAAACCAATTGAACCTAGAGAGCGTGATTATGCTTATGCAGCCTCTTTCTATGCATTCTCTTTCTGGATTGGATTGGGAGTACTTGGATTGTATGATGCTTACAAAAATATGAAATATAAAGAACTAGGAATGATTACTGGATTTTTAGTAATCATGAGTTTAATCCTTATGATTGGTGATATTACAGGCGGAATAGCAATGTTCTATATGACTGTTGTTATTACAGCTGCTTTTGGAGTGATGATAGCCCTGAGAAAAGGATTGAAAAATGAAGCTCAAACTGCAATCTTAACGACTTTAATTTGTTTACCTGTTCCAATTTTAATGGGTGTACAAGGTTGGGATGATCATAATAGATCGAACAGATATACAGCTCAAGCCTTAGCTGAAAACTATTTAAATTCATGTTCTGACGGTTCAATAGTTTATACAAACGGAGATAATGATACGTTCCCACTTTGGTATTTACAGGAAGTTGAAAATAAAAAGACGTCTGTAAGAGTTTGTAATTTAAGTTTATTAAATACAGATTGGTATACAGGTCAAATGAAAAACAGAGCCTATGATTCTGCACCTTTGCCAATTAGCTTTGAAGAGTACGAATACCGTCAAAATGGTCTGTTAGATTATGTGAGGGTATATGGTACATCTGATATGACAATGCAAGCTTATGAAATTCCTGCTGCTGCTAAAGAAACGGTGAATGCTAAAATTAAATATAATCCTGAATTATTCAAAAAAGGATTTAAAATCGCAGCTGATGCTTTATACAGAACATTATTAACTTCACCTTTGGCTCAAAGTCAACCAGCAATCGTAGAAAAAGTAAATGGGTTTAATAATGGTGGTGATTATTTCGCCTTTAGAAAATTTGTGCTTGACTTATTAGGAAAAGGACAAGTATTAAACTTAACTGAGGAAACATTGTTAGCTATTCAAAATACGTTAGTTACGTTTAATGATTCGTTTGATTATCTACCAGCCACTTATGTAATGGATTATTTACACAATCCAGCTAACATAAGAACTTCTTCACCAGAACAAGGGGGGCAAAAATTCTTAACATTTCCGACCAAAGGATTAATTGTTGATGTGGATAAAGAAAAAATTACGGCATTAGCTAATAACGATAATCCTGATGATGACATTGTATCGAAAAAAGATTTGGGAAGAATGGTGAATGAAATGAGATGGAAATTGACTAAGAGCACCCTTTTTAGAGCTGATTTAATTATTTTAGATATCATGGCTCACAATAATTGGGATAGAAATATTTATTTTGCTGGTTCTGCTGCTGCATCTACTTATTTAGGTTTAGAAAATTACTTCTTTAATGAAGGTTTAGTTTATAAGGTTGTTCCTGTTCAAATTGAGAAAAGCTCAAGCCCTTATTCTAAAGGTGAAATTAATACAGATAAACTATATTCTAATTTAATGGATAATTTCCATTGGGGAAATATGGAAAAAGAAGGTGTACTTGTGGATTATTATACACGTAGACATACGAGTAATTATAAATTACACTTTTCAATTTTAGCAGACGCTTATGTGGCAGAATATGGTGCAGAAAGACAAAAAGTAGATTACTTAAATCAAATACTAGCACAAGAAGGTGGTTTACCTACAGATTCGATTAGAACACCTTTAGGTACTTTTATTCGTGGTGAAATAGCTGACGATATTAAATTGTCAGAAACTCTAATGAATGAGTTGAAAATAAAAACGGTAAGTGTTTTAAATAAATCTTTAGAGGTAATGCCTAATCATAAAGTGCCTTTTGGAACTATTTTACCAGCTTATATTGCTGCTTATTACAATGTTGGTGATACTGTGAATGGAGATAAGTATGCGAATGAAGTGCTAGATTTATATAATGAAGAATTAACTTATTTTGAGACGATTGAAACCAAATTCTCGGCTACCTATATGCAAGAAGCATATCGTACATTTAGAGCAATGTTCTCAGTGTTTCAAGCATCAAGCCAATCTAATTCAGAAAGCCAATTGTCTTTAAAAGCAGAAGGTTTAATTAGAACGCATATGGAAGAAATTAGTAAAATAAAATATAAAAAACACGCTAAACAATCGTATGATCATTCTTTCGGAGGGTTTTTTAAACAACTTCAAGGAATGATGGGAGCTCAGTAAAAAAGTTTTAAAAAGGGAGTTAATATACTATATCAACTCCCTTTTCTCATAATTTTAAATAGTGCCTGTCTTAAATGGTAAATGGAGAAAGTGAAGAATTGAATAACAGTGACTGTTAAAGGCATATAATTGTAAACATTACATCTCAATTTGTTAAACTTGAATCTAAAAAATGCGCTTCTATAAATTTCAAAAATGGCAACAATGCTTCTATCCAAATGCAATTTTTGACTTTCATAAGCAACCTGTAGAGAACAAAGTTATTTATTTAACGTTTGATGACGGGCCAACCCCTGGAGTTACAAACTTAATTTTAGATTCATTAGATGAACAAAATGCAAAAGCAACTTTTTTTTGTATTGGAGAAAAAGTAAAAAAACATCCACAATTATTTCAAGAGATTATCAATAGAGGTCATTCAGTTGGTAACCATACTATGACTCATATTAATGGTTTTAAAACATCAACAAAAATATATGTGGACAATGTATTAGAAGCAAAAACATACATTAATTCAAATTTATTTCGTCCGCCTTATGGTAAATGTACGCTCAAACAACACAAGAAAATAAGTAGTTTAGGGTTTAAGACTGTATTTTGGTCTCACTTAAGTTATGATTTTGATTCAAGTTTAATAACTGAAGAAAGAATTCAAAAACTAAAAAATCAATCTAAAAACGGAAGTGTTATTGTGTTTCACGATACTGAGGAGGCATTCAAAAAAAAGGAATTCGAAATAATGTTGGAATACTATGAAGCAAATAATTTCAAGTTAGTAGCAATTACGTAATACAATAAATGACTTTTATATTTATCTGTTTGTTGCCTTTAAAGTAATCTTTGTATAACCAAAAAACTTATTACAGCCTATCCCTTTTAAGAGAGAATGAGTGGGGTTTAATCGTCACGGATAGCACAGGTTTTATATTTTTATTTTGGAATAAATAAGGGGTTAGTGGATAAACAGATACATTTTTGTATAATTGGAATGTAATTTGTTAGTATTGGAATAAATTCAATAACTTTACGTTAAAACAATTATTATTAAGATATTCACTTCCATATTACTATTTATTCTATTTACCCAATTTGGCTTTTCTCAAGATTTTAAATTGAGTAATAAAAGCTTCACTGAGGATCAAATCTATATAATTAACAACATACGTTTTAAACTTGGGCGTTATGAAATTTTGGAAGAAAGTTTAAAAGAATTACAACCTGTTATTACATTTTTAAAACAAAACCCGAATTTAATTATTGAAATAGGGGTCCATAGGGATAGTAGAGGCTCAGATATATCGTCTACTTGCTTGTCGTGTAAAAGGGCTGAGAGTATTCAAAATTACTTAATGACAAATGGGATAAATGAATTACGGTTAATACCTAAAGGCTACGGTGGAAGTACGCCGCAAACCATAGTTGAAATAGATTCAATATCTAGAGACACAATATCAATAATTCTTGTTGAAGAATATATAAATCAGTATAAAATTACTAATCCAAGAAGGTATGAAGAACTACATAAGATTAACAGAAGGTTAGAATTAAAAATTATTAGAACTGATTTCGTTTCAAATGAGAAAAAAAATGATGTAACATTAATACGTAAAATTAAAGGGGACTTCACTACATTTACAATTGATAATTTTGACAATATTTATACCACCTCAAATGATGTGATAGTTAAATACAATTCAAAGTTTGACACCTTGTTTTATTCATCTTTAAAATCATTTATCCCAAGTTCAATTGAAGCTTCTAAGTCGTTTAGAAATTTAGCGTTTGATAAAGAGAGAGGAAGTGTTAAGTTTCTGGACAATACATTAACTGAAATTTATTCTGAATTTGAGTTGATTGATTTAGACATTATGCAACCAGTTTTAGTATGTGAATCGTTTAATGGTAATACCATTTGGGTATTAGATGAAACGGGTATGCAATTAGTAAAATTGAATCAAAATTTAGAAGTAGTCACCAGAATTGACAATCTTAGCTATTTATTTGAAAATAAGGAGACACCAATTCAAATGTTCGAAAAAAATGATCAATTGTATATCCATTTCCCTAATAACGGAATTGCAATGTTTGATTCCTTTGGTACATTTTTAAAATATTTACCGCTAAAATCCAATTGGATTGATGTTCAAAATAATTTTTTATTAGCATTGAATAACAGTCAGATTTCTGTTTTAGAATTTCCTTTTTTAGATAAAACATCTGTCCTTGATTTTAATTTGAGTGATGTTAAATCTTTTATGAATCAAAAACGAAAGTTTTACATTCATACAAGTAATGGGTTGCATATTTATTCTATGAACTAGATGACGGATAATAAATGAATTCAAACCAATTAAAAATATAGTCAATTATTTCATTACTAATTAATATATTTGCTAACTATTGCTGAACTTATGATGAAATTCTTCCGTTTTTTTAAAAGTAAAAAATTTATATTTAACTTAATTGCCATACTAATTGTTTGGTTAGTTGTAATTTTTGGTACTAAATCTTACCTAAGTAGTTATACTAGTTTTGGTGAAAAGATTGAAGTGCCAGCTTTCTTTAAAGTGCATGCAGATGATTTGGATGAATTTATTTCTGGTAAGGATATAACTTACGAAATTGTAGATTCTGTTTATTTGGACGGGTGGCCTAAAGGAACGGTGTGTTGGCAACACCCAATGCCTACTGATTCAACAGGTGAAAGTGTAAAAAATGGGAGAGTAATTCAACTATCTATTGTGCCAACTAAGCCTAAAATGATAATTGTTCCTGAAGTTATAGATAAGTCTAAAAGAATGGCACAAACTAGATTAGAATCTTTAGGTTTAAGAACTAAAGTCACGTATGAGCCTTCAGCAACAGGGTCTGGTTTTGTACTAAAACAAAATGTACTAGGTAAGGAATTTAAAAAAGGTGTCTCGGTACCTAAAGGAACTGTTATTGACTTAGTTGTAGCACGTGGAGGAGGGGGGGAAGCAACTCAATTGCCTAATTTGATTGGTCTAACAATAAATCAAGCAAAAGAACGTTTGTTAAACTTAACACTCACCCTACATCACGAATGTCTTTCATGTGTAAATGAATCAGATGTTAATAATGCTGTTATTACAAGTCAATCGCCAAGTGGTGGCGATTTAACAAGTGTAGCTGCTGGAACGACTGTAACGGTTTGGGCTGAAAAACAATAATAATGAATAAACTATTAACTTTACTTTTAATCTGTATTTCTAGTACTACTTTTTCACAAGAAAGGCGTATTGACTTGACTTTTAATCCATACTTAGATGCTGAAGATGACGCATTTACTCGAACTGGAAATTCAATTGATAGTACATTTCAAGAATTTACGTATGCCAATATTAATCTACCAGTTCTAGATGATTTTTCTGAAAATAAGTTTGTAAAATACGATAATGATTACTCTGCAGCTGGAGTGTCTTCTGTTTTGTATTATATGCTAATGAATGCTGTTAATACTGTACCTTTAGCTAGTGATGTTAAATTATGTGATTCTACCCATGCTCATGCAGACACAATTGTTATTGATGATGGTATTATACAATCAAACTCAACTTATTTTACAACAGGTTTTGACATTTTTGTCAATGATTTGAATTCTTACCCTATTGACGGGAATGGACAAATAAGAAAGGTATATAACGAATGTTATATTACAGTGGATTCAATTATAATTATCGGTGGTATTGCTACTAATACGATTCAAGATACCATTTGGTTTGATGGACGTTTGACAGGTGATGAACCAGATTATGCACAAGATAGTGCAAGAATATTTTCAGCTATAAAAAACGACCCATCTAAAATTTGGATTGATAATTATGCATGTCATAATTATAGATATGCAGTTAATCCAAAATCTCTAGGTGTAGTTACGTTTGATGGAGTAAGTAATAATGGATACCCATACGAATGGGGAGCAATTAATTCTTATGGTGATGCAGACGTCTTAACATCTAAGCCCATTAATTTAGCTGGGAAAACGGGTGTCTTTTTAACATTTTTTTATCAATCTAAAGGACTTGGTAATGCCCCAGAACCAATGGATTCACTTTGTTTGGATGTGTACTCACCATCTTTAGATAAGTGGTTTGAAAGTAATTTATGGTCTACGCCTGGAAATGTGGTTGTTGATGAATGGCATACTGGACATGTTCAAATTACACAAAGTTCGTTATTAGAAGACGGATTCCAATTTCGGTTTAGAAATAAAGCCACGTTAACTGGTGTGTTGGATCATTGGCATATTGATTATGTGAGGGTAAGAGATGGTATAGGTGTAACGGATGTTGCTATTGATGATATAGCTATTTCTGAACCTATAGAATCTTTTTTGATCGATTATACAGCAGCGCCATGGGAACACTATAAAAATTTAGTTAATCGAGATGCTGTAATGTTGGATTCTATAGAATTAAAAGTGAACAATAGTCATACTACTCCAAAAATACAAACTTTAGGTGGAATGTTATTTAATGGAATGCCTTATGTTATTCCAAATAACCCTAGTATTGAATGGCCTATTGGAATTGCTCCTTACAAAATAGATGTTAATTTACAATCTATCGTCTTTCCAAATAGTTTTCCTGGGGATACAATGGCGAATTTTGACGTGAAAATTAATATTTCAACAGCTTCTAGTAATATTTTATATGTAAATGACACAATACGTTTTACCCAATCATTTAAAAACTTTTATGCATATGATGATGGTTCAGCCGAGAATGGGTATGGATTACAAAATAATAATGCATTATTAGCCTATAAATTTGACGCTTATGAAGCAGATACTTTAACAGGTGTGTTAATGAAGTTTATTCCAACTAATATCAATGTGACTAATGAAATATTTTTGTTAACAATCTGGAAAGATAATAATGGAGAACCAGGCGATATTATTTATCAAGACGACTTTTTTAATCCACATTATCCAATATATTCTGGTAAGAAAAATAGTTATAAGTATTATACGTTCAATGATGATCAAGCTATAACTGTTCCTGAAACGTTTTATGTGGGTTGGGAGCAAATAAATAATACGAGTTTATATGTTGGGATGGATTTGAACAATGATAATTCAGATAAAATATTTTATAATATTGGTTCTAATTGGGTAAATACCTCCTTTGCAGCGTCATTGATTATAAGACCTGTATTTAGTACGGGGCTAAATTCAACACTTAGTACTGAAGAGAAAAAAGTAGAGATTAATATCTCAGTTTATCCAAATCCAACTCAAGAATTAGTTACAATATCTGGTTTATCAACTAACGAAATAGTTGAGTTAAGAGATTTAAGTGGTCGAATTATGATGACATCAACAGAAAAGACCATAAATCTTAATAACTTTGCAAACGGAGTTTATATTATAAGTGTTTATAGTGGTGACAATCAACTAATATATTCTGATAAATTAATCAAATATTAAATGAGTACAGAAGAAAATAAAACAGAAGAGCTTTTCGAGCATTATAATTTTACTGCTGATCCAGGTCAAGATTTGTTACGAATTGATAAATTTTTATTACTAAGAATTCCAAAGATTTCTAGAAATAAAATACAACTTGTAGCAAAAGACAATAATATACTCGTAAATGAAAAACCTGTGAAGGTTAGTTATAAGGTGAGACCTGGTGATGTTATTTCAGTTGTTTTACCTTATCCTGTTACAGAATTTAAATTAGTTCCTGAAGATATTCCTTTAGAAATAACTTATGCTGATGATGAATTAATCATTGTAAATAAAGTGGAAGGAATGGTTGTTCATCCTGGGTTTGGAAATTATACAGGTACATTAATGAATGCATTAGTGTATCATTTTGATAATTTACCTAAGAGAGATGATTTCGAAACTAGGCCAGGTTTAGTACATAGAATTGATAAGAACACATCCGGTTTGTTAGTAATAGCAAAAACAGAATCGGCTTTATCACATCTTTCAAAACAATTTGCTAATCGAACGTCTGAAAGACGGTATTGGGCATTAGTTTGGGGGGATGTAAAAGAAGATGAAGGAACGATAACTGGTGATATCGGAAGGTCTCAAAAAGATAGAAAAGTATACAGAGTTTATGATGAGGAAGAAGGTTTTGGAAAGCATGCCATTACCCATTATAAAGTAATTGAAAGATTTAGATACGTAACACTAGTAGAGTGTAAGCTTGAAACAGGACGTACACATCAAATTAGAGTACATTTTAAACAATTAGGACACCCTTTGTTTAATGATCCAGAATATGGTGGAGATAGAATATTAAAAGGAACAACATTTACTAAATATAAGCAATTTATCAACAATTGTTTTAAATTAATTAAAGGGCAAGCATTACATGCTAAAACGCTTGGAATTACACAACCTAAAACAGGTGAATTTTTAGAATTTACATCAGAATTGCCAGAAGGATTTCAGCAACTTTTGATTAAATGGAGAGCTTATTCATTGTTGGATTAGAAAATTATAACTTAAATATTACACTGTATTGTGATGATAAATACAAAAATATTACTATTTTCGTCAACTATTATAGCAAGAAAAATAAATTGTATATGAAATTACTTAAAAAATTACTTTTAATACTAACTATTTTAGTTAGTACTTCTGCTTTTAGTCAATTGACTAGAAACTATGGGAAAGAAGCTGATGTACTTTGGGAGTCAGGTAAATATGTAGAAGCTGCTGAAGCTTATAAGAAAGCTTCTGATAAAATGAGTGTTAAAAATGATAAATCAAGAATCATTAAAGCTGGATACGCATATAGATCTGCAGAGTGCTATAAATTAATTCATAACTTTCCAAGTGCTGAAGAGCAGTATGAAAAATCGATCTTGTTAAAGCAACAAGAAGTAGAACCTAGAGTGTTTTATTTCTTAGGAGAAATGCAAATGTCACAAGGTGAACATAAGAAAGCAGAAGGTAATTATAAAAAGTATAAAGAATTAAATTCTGGAGACCCTTTAACGGATGTTAGAATTCAATCGTGTAAAGAATTTAAGCAATTCAAAAAAGATAAAACTAGACATGAATTAAATCAAATGACTAAGTTAAATACAACGGCTTTTGATTTTGGTACGGTTATGAATTCTAGAGGTACAGCAATGTATTTTACTTCTTCTCGTTCAGCATCTACAGGAAGTGAAGCTGAAGGTGTAGTTGGTGGAGATTTTACTGATATTTTTATTTCTGAAATTGATAGAAAAGGAAATTTTAGTGAACCAACATTGTTAGGTGCTAAAATTAACACAATTGATAATGAAGGTTCTGTTTGTTTTGATGGTAGAGGAAAGACAATGTTTTTTACGCGTTGTAGAAGGGAAGAGAAAATGAATTTGGGATGTGATATTTATATGGTTGACGTTAAATCTAAAAAGTTTGGTGAACCTAAAAAATTAGAATTAAAAGATCATGATTCAACTCATATTGGTCACCCAGCAGCATCTGATGATGGAAAAACTTTAGTTTTTGCTTCAAACATGGCTGGTGGAGAAGGCGGAGTTGATTTATGGATGACTACTTACAATAAAAAAGCAGACTCATGGTCATTACCAACGAACTTAGGTCCAGAAATTAACACAGCTGGAAATGATATGTTCCCAGTTTGGGCTAAAGACGGGTCTTTATATTATTCTACTGATGGTTTAGTTGGTGCAGGTGGTTTAGATGTTTTTGTGGCTACTCAAGTTGGTACCGAAAATAAATGGGAAAAACCTACTAATATGGGAGCTCCATTAAATACGTATGCTGATGATTATGATTTAATTTTTACTCAAAATGATGTAGAAGGGCAAAAAGGATTCTTATCATCTAATAGAGCTGGTTCTAAAGGACCAAGAACAAATCCTTCACAAGATATCTGGTCTTTCTATTTACCTCCAGTTTTAGTAAATGTTTACATTACTGTTGTTGATCAAGAGACAAGAGAAGGAATTCCTGATATGGAAGTTCGATTAGTAGGTTCTGATGGATCAAGTTATTCAGTAATGACTGATATGGATGGACAAGTTAGTATGACTGAATTAGAAGATAAAACAAGAATGGTAAAACCAGGGCATACATTTACTATTGAAATTCCTGGTCAAGAGAAAATATATTTAGGAGCTAAAGATAATTTTACAACAGTTGATATGACTACTCAGACTAACATTGTGAGAGAAATTGGACTATTGAATATCTTTAAACCAATTAGATTACCAGAAGTTAGATATCCTTTAGGTAGTGCAGTTCTATTAGTAGATAGTACGATTAATTCTAAAGATTCACTTAACTATTTATATAATGTAATGACTGAAAATCCTAATATTAGGGTTAAGTTATTATCTCATACAGATTCTAGAGGTAGAGATGCATCAAATCAATCACTTTCTCAAAGAAGAGCTCAATCTTGTATTAATTATTTAGTTAATGAAAAGGGATTACCCGCTGATAGATTTGAACCTAAAGGTGCTGGTGAATCTAAACCTACTTCAATTATGGAAGTTGATCCAATTTCTGGTGATACAACAATTATCGTGTTAACTGAAAAATACATTAACCAATTCAAGACAACTGATAAAGTTAGATTTGAAATGTTACATCAAAAAAATAGACGTACTGAAGGTGAAATTATAGGTACTGATTATGTGCCAAAAGCTGAAGCACCTATTGACGGAGAGTAGATTAAAAAATAATTAATATTAAAAGCGTTCCGTTTAGTCGGGATGCTTTTTTTAGTTTTGTAAAAAAATATAAATTTGTTTAATAGTTATTAAGTATCAGACACTTAAATAGCAAATAACAATTAACTAAATAAATATGTCAGATCAAAGATATAAGTTAAGAGGCGTTTCTGCAGGGAAAGAGGACGTACATAATGCAATTAAAAACGTAGATAAAGGTTTATTTCCACAAGCATTTTGTAAAATAGTGCCTGATCATTTAACAGGAAGTAATGAGCACTGTATTGTAATGCATGCAGACGGTGCAGGAACTAAGAGCTCTTTAGCTTATATGTACTGGAAAGAAACAGGCGATATTACAGTTTGGAAAGGAATTGCTCAAGATGCATTAATCATGAATATTGACGATTTATTATGTGTTGGTGCAACAGAAAATATTTTGTTATCTTCAACTATTGGTAGAAACAAAAATTTAATTACTGGGGAAGTATTGTCTCAAATAATTAATGGAACGGAAGAGTTATTAGCTGATTTAAGTAAACATGGCGTTCAAATTCATTCAACTGGTGGCGAAACTGCTGATGTAGGTGATTTAGTAAGAACGATAATTGTCGATTCTACTGTGACTGCAAGAATGAAACGTGAAGATGTAATTGATAATGCTAATATTAAAGCAGGAGATGTTATTGTTGGTTTAGAATCATTTGGTCAAGCAACTTATGAGACCGAATATAACGGTGGAATGGGGTCTAATGGACTAACATCTGCAAGACATGATGTGTTTGATAAATATTTAGCAACCAAATATCCAGAATCATTTGATTCAGCTGTACCAGCTGATTTGGTATATTCAGGAACAAAAAAATTAACAGATACAGTAGAAGGTTCTCCAATTAATGCTGGTAAATTGGTGTTATCACCAACTAGAACTTATGCACCGATTATTAAAGAAATTTTAACGAAACATAAAGCGAGTATTAATGGAATGGTTCACTGTAGTGGTGGGGCTCAAACTAAAATATTACATTTTGTTAAAAACTTACATATTATCAAAGACAATATGTTTGAAGTTCCTCCTCTATTCAAACTAATTCAAGAGGAATCAAATACAGCTTGGGAAGAGATGTATAAAGTGTTCAATATGGGACATAGAATGGAAATTTATTTACCAGAAGAATTTGCAAATGATATTATTAAGATATCAGAATCATATAATGTAAAAGCAAAAATTGTTGGTAAAGTAGAAGCTTCTGAATCAAAAAGATTAACAATCACATCTGAATTCGGTGAATTCAAATACGTATAATAGGTGAAAAATGAGTGATTTATTAAAAAAATTAGAGTCAATTAATATTAGATTTGAAGAAGTGGGGACAATGATTGTCGATCCCGAAATTATTTCTGATATGGATAGATATGTTAGGTTGAATAAAGAATATAAAGACCTGAGTATTATTGAGGAAGTATACCGAAAGTATAAAAATGTTCTAGAAAATATCACATCAGCTCGAGATGTCATGGCAACTAGTGATGATCCTGATTTTAAAGAAATGGCTAAAATGGAATTTGAAGAGTTAAGTCCTCAAGTTGAAATTTTAGAAGAAGAAATTAAATTACTTTTAATACCTAAAGATCCCAATGATGACAAGAATGTTATTATTGAATTAAGAGCCGGAACCGGAGGTGATGAAGCTTGTATTTTTGTAGAAGACATTTATAGAATGTATACTATGTATTTCAAAAGTATGGGGTGGCAAATTAATGTGGTGAATTCTAATCCAGGAACAACATCTGGATTTAGAGAAATTCAGTTTGAAGTATCTGGAGAAGAGGTATACGGAATATTAAAATTTGAATCCGGTGTTCACCGTGTTCAACGTGTGCCTGATACTGAGTCTCAAGGAAGAGTGCATACATCTGCAATTACTGTAGCAGTTATGCCAGAGGCAGAAGATATTGATTTCGTACTGAATATGGGTGATATCCGAAAGGATACATATAGAGCATCAGGTGCTGGTGGTCAACACGTAAACAAAACTGAATCTGCTGTTCGTTTAACTCACCTACCTACTAATACAGTGGTAGAGTGTCAAGATGGACGTTCACAGCATAAAAATTACGATAAAGCCTTAAAAGTTTTAAGAACTAGACTGTATCAAGTTGAAGTTGAAAAACAAGAAAAGGAAAGATCAGCATTAAGAAAATCTAAAGTATCTACTGGAGATAGATCAGCTAAAATTAGAACATATAATTATCCACAAGGTAGAATTACTGATCATAGAATTGGAAAAACAATGTATAGTTTATCTGCTTTTATGAATGGAGAAGTTCAAGAAATGATTGATGCACTTAGATTGGCAGAGAGTGCGGAGAAATTACAAGAAGGAGGAATGTAAATTTCTTAATTATAAAACACATGCTCTTTTAATTTTAAGAGCGTAAAGTGAAAAAATGACACATCAAGAGTTAATTAACAATATCAAAAAAAAGCAAAGTTTTCTTTGTGTAGGTTTAGACGTAGATTTAAATAAGGTTCCAAAATTTTTGTTGGATTTTGAAGACCCAATTTTTGAATTCAATAAGCGAATTATTGATGCCACTAAAGATTTAGCGGTGGCATATAAGCCAAATATTGCTTTTTATGAATGTCATGGACCAAAAGGTTGGGAATCCTTAAAAAAGACCTTGGACTATATTCCTAAAGACATTTTTACAATTGCGGATGCAAAGCGTGGAGATATTGGAAATACATCAAACTATTATGCAAAAACATTTTTTGAATATTTAGATTTTGATTCAGTAACTATTGCACCTTACATGGGAGTTGATTCGGTTACTCCATTTTTTGAATATAAAGATAAATGGGTTATAATGCTAGCTCTAACTTCTAATAAAGGGGCTTTGGATTTTCAATTCTCTACAGATATGAAAGGTGAAAAGCTGTTTGAAAAAGTATTGAGAAAATCTGCTGAATGGGGGGATGAATCAAAATTAATGTACGTAGTTGGTGCTACAAGAGCTGAGAAAATAGCTGACGTTAGAAAAATAGCGCCTAAACATTTTTTTTTAGTACCAGGTGTAGGTGCTCAAGGTGGCTCGTTAGATGATGTAGCAAATTATGGTTGGAATGACGACTGTGGATTATTAGTTAATTCTTCAAGAGGTATTTTATATGCGGGAGATGATGAAAATTTCGCAAGTAAATCCAGAGAAGTTGCACTAGACATACAACAAAAAATGAAAAAAATATTATCTGAGAAAGCATTCATTTAATGTAATCTGTTGTAAACTATTAAGATAAAGTTGTTTTTTATATATATATTTAACTCAAATCAACACTAAAGTTGATGGTTAATTATATAATATGAAAAAATTAATGGCGGAGTTTATTGGAACATTTTGGCTAGTTCTTGGTGGATGTGGTAGTGCGGTTTTAGCCGCAGGAATTCCAGATATCGGAATTGGATTAGTTGGAGTGTCTTTAGCGTTTGGATTGACAGTATTAACTGGGGCATACGCTTTAGGCCATATTTCTGGAGGCCATTTTAATCCTGCAGTTTCTATAGGATTATGGATCGGAGGAAGGTTTGATAAGAAAGAAGTATTACCTTATATTATTTCTCAAGTACTAGGTGGTATTCTAGGTGCTGCCACTTTATATTTAATCGTAAGTGGACAATCTGGATTTGAAGGCTATTCTCAAGCTGGTGATTTTGCAACAAATTTTTACGGTGTAGAACAATACGGACACACATTTTCAATGACTGCAGCTTTAGTCACTGAAGTTGTGATGACATTTATGTTTCTGATTATTATTCTCGGTGCAACACATAAAAATGCATCACCTGGCTTTGGTGGAATGGCAATTGGTTTAGCATTGACCTTAATTCATTTAATAAGTATTCCGGTTACTAATACATCAGTTAACCCTGCAAGAAGTACGGCGCAAGCTATTTTTGTAGGTGCTGAAGCAATGGGTCAATTATGGTTGTTTTGGGTAGCTCCGATAGTTGGTGCTATCTTGGCTGGGTTAGTTTATAAATTTATGGCACCTCAATCTAAATAATTGATATATTATTTAATATAAAGAAGCATTATTCAGAATATGAATAGTGCTTTTTTAAACCTGTGTGAGTTGTCAATATTAAATTGAAGTAAATTTCTAATTATTAATAATGAAAGAAGAGTATTTACATTATGTTTTTAAAACTAAGCAGTTAGGTAAAAACTTTGTGACAACAAATGGTGAGGAGTTAGAAGTGTTAAGTTTTGGGTATCATAACAATAGCTCTGGTCCAGATTTTTTAGAATGCCAATTAAAATTAAATGGGCATGTATGGGCTGGTCAAATAGAATTTCATGTCAAGTCTTCTGATTGGTTTAAACATAAACATCAAAACGATTCGAATTATAATAATGTAATCGCTCACTTTGTATTTGAACATGATATGGAAATTGAATCAGGGCTTTACCAATTGCCTACAGTTGAATTGAAAAGTCTTATCGATAAACATCATTTTGATAAATATCGTAAGTATATTACCTCTAAAAATTGGATAGCTTGTCAAAATGAAATTAGTAATGTAGACGACTTCATAATATATCAACAAAAAGAGAAATCGTTGTTTAATAGACTTAAACGGAAGTGTGGTCAAGTAGTTCAATCTATCGAAGGTCATAATGGAAATCAACAAAAAGTATTTTACTCTTTATTATTTAAGGTATTTGGTTCAAAATTAAATCAAATACCTTTTGAACAATTGGCATCCAAATTTGATATTAAACATGTATCGAAATTGAATAAAGATCCTTTTAAAATTGAAGCCTATTTATTTGGTTTAGGAGGGTTTTTAAATGATACTTCAGTCAGAAATGATACTTATTTTGACGGACTGAAAACTGAATTTAAATATCAAAAACAGTTATTTGGTTTAGAAGAAATGAACATGAAGGAATGGAAGTTTGCTGCTGTAAGACCGCACAATTATCCAACTGTTCGATTGGCTCAACTTATTCAAGTACTTATCAAATCGGTAACTTTATCAAAGTTTGTCGAGTTAACTGAAATAGTTGACAACTTAACAATAGAATTAGACGATTACTGGAAAAGACATTATATGTTTGGACGTATTGGGAAAAAATCAAACCCAAATCTCACCACTTCATTTATTAATTTGATAGTAATAAACGTATACATACCATATTATTTTGCGATTGGACTCTATGAAGGAAATGAAAACCTTAAAAATAGAGTTGTGTCTTGGCTAGAGAATTTAGAACCTGAAAAAAATGGAATCATTACAAAATGGAGAGCACACAATATTGGTAGTAAATCTGCATTCGATACTCAGGGATTAATAGAATTAAAGAATGAATTTTGTGATAAAAATCAATGTTTACATTGTAAAATTGGTCAAAGGTTACTTAAATCTAATTAATTAACGCTCCTTATTTGAAAACTATAAGAAAATTGAATATATTAGGTAAAATATAATAGTATCTTTACATAGATAAGCTAAATGAAAAAAACAATACAAAAAATAGCATTCTTTTTCGAAATGAGATCATTCGGTGTGAGTACATGGTTTGCACGTAAGTTTCGAGTTGAAGTATCAAAAGTTAGATTATTTTTCATTTATTTTACCTTTATTGGTTTAGGATCTCCACTTATTATTTATTTAGCAATGGCTTTTGTTTTAGAGCATAAGCATTTATTAAAATTTCAACGTAAACGTAAAAGTATTTGGGAGATATAATATGAGAAGACATTTTAAATATTTTTCAAAGCTGTATGTAGCGTTAGGTCTAATTGTTTCTATAATTTTTGGTGGTACAGTTGGATACATGCTGTTTGAAGATTGGAATTTTTTCGAATCATTCTATATGACCATAATTACAGTGTCAACTGTAGGGTTTCATGAAGAACATGCGTTAAGTTTTGCAGGTAAAATGTTTACAGCTTTTTTGATTGTGACAAGTTTTGGTACATTTGCTTATGCAATTTCGGCAATTACTAAGTATATTATTGGAGGAGAATACGTTAAATATTACAAAGAACTAAAGATGACAAAAAATTTAGAAAAATTGGATAAGCACACTATTGTTTGTGGATACGGTAGAGTTGGAAAGCAAGCATCTCACGATTTAAAGTTTTACAAAAAAGAATATGTAATAATTGAGCGTAGTGGTGAAATAGCAGAAGATGATGAAAATAAAGATTTGTTTGTAAAAGGTGATGCAACTGATGATTTTGTTTTACTAAAAGCGGGTTTGAAAAATGCGACAGCATTGATTACAGCTTTACCTAAAGATGCTGATAATCTATTTGTAGTATTGTCAGCAAGAGAATTAAATCCAAAATTAAAAATTATTTCAAGAGCTTCATCTTATTCTTCAATGCGTAAATTAAGAATTGCTGGAGCTAATAATGTGATAATGCCGGATACTGTTGGTGGAGCACATATGGCTTCTTTAGTAGTTAATCCTGATGTAATGGAATTCTTAGATTTGATAAAAGTTTCGGGAAAAGCGGCTGTAAATTTAGAGGAAATTGATTTTAAAGAATTACCTGAGGATATGAAAAACTGTACGATTGGAACATTAAAATCAAAAGCAATGGCAGGTTGTAATGTAATTGGCTTTAAATCTAAAAATGGAGACTATATAATTAATCCAGCTGATTCTACTGAAATTAATTCAGACTCTAAACTTTTTGTATTAGGTAGTCCTGATCAAATTGATGCGTTAAACAAAAAATTCGGGATTAAATAATGAGAATACTAATTACTGGTTCTAATGGCTTATTGGGCCAAAAAATTGTAAAGCAGCTTACTAATTCTGAGCTTGTCTTTTTAGCAACTTCTATTGGAAAGAATAGGAATTCAAAATGTAATAGTTCAAACTATAAAGCTTTGGATATAACAAATCCAATAGATATTTCAAACTGTGTAAAGGAGTTCAAGCCTACACATATTATTAATACAGCCGCCGTAACAAATGTTGATTTATGTGAAGATAACATAGAGTTATGCCAAAAAGTGAATGTAGATGCAGTGAAGATTTTGTTTGAAACATCAAAATTAAATAATGTACATTTCATACATTTATCTACGGATTTTGTTTTTGATGGAGAAAAAGGACCATATTCAGAAACTGATACACCAAATCCATTAAGTGTATATGCCAAATCAAAATTTGATTCAGAACAGTTATTAATTCATGATGAATATAAAAACTGGTCAATAATAAGAACAATTATTGTATATGGAGAAGGTGAGAATTTGAGTAGATCAAATATCGTCTTGTGGGCAAAATCAGCTTTGGCGGAGAATAAACCATTAACAATTGTTGATGATCAATTTCGTTCACCAACTTGGGCTGATGATTTAGCTTGGGCTTGTATTCAAACTGCAAAACAAAATTCAAAAGGAATTTATCATATATCTGGACCTACAATGTTTTCTATCTATGACTTAGTTTGTGAAATAGCCGATTTTTATGGAAATGATAAAAGTCTAATACAACCAATTAAGTCTAAAACACTCAACCAAAAAGCGCCAAGACCTCCGAAAACTGGTTTTGTTATAACAAAAGCAAAAAAAATACTAGGATATAAACCTAAATCATTGAAAGAGAGCCTTAACTATATCAATTAATCTAACAAATATATTTTGTATATATTTGTTACCATAAATCTAAAAACAAATCATGAAAAAATTATTAGCATTACTATTTCTAATTAGTCCAATTTTGACATTCGCTCAGGAAAAAGGGATGGATCAAAAAATTGATGAAGCATTTGGAAATGCTACAGGTTGGTTTGTGAATGGGATATTTTATAAAATAAAATTCTCTGATAATGTTGAAGTATATTGGGTCCTATTTCCATTAATTATAGGAGCAGTATTTTTTACAATTTATTTTAAATTTATAAATTTCACAGGATTTTTCACATCAATTAAAATTGTACAAGGAAAATATGATGACCTTGAAGACAGGGTTAATCATAATGTAGAAGTTTCTGATTCTGTTTTTACGGATGATGGAGATAATCCGGATACAATTAGAATTGAAGGGCATGAAGGAGAAGTTACCCATTTTCAAGCCTTAACAGCCGCATTATCCGCAACAGTTGGTTTAGGAAATATTGCAGGTGTAGCAATTGCCTTATCAATTGGAGGTGCAGGAGCTACGTTTTGGATGATTGTTGCAGGGTTTTTAGGGATGGGGTCTAAATTTGTTGAATGTACTTTAGGTGTAAAGTATCGTGAGATAGGACCAGATGGTACTGTTTACGGTGGTCCAATGTATTATTTATCTAAAGGGTTAAAACTTAAAGGATATGCAGGTCTTGGTAAAATACTAGCAATAGTTTTTGCAATAATGTGTATAGGTGGTTCATTTGGGGGTGGTAATATGTTTCAAGTTAATCAAGCATTTCAATTAGTAGAAAATATTTCAGGTGGAGAAGAGTCATTTTTACATAATAGAGGGTGGTTATTCGGTATTGTAATGGCTGTTTTAGTTGGTATCGTAATTATTGGTGGAATTAAGAAAATTGCGAAAGTGACAGATAAGATTGTACCTTTTATGGTAGCTATTTATGTAGCAGCATCATTATTTGTTTTAATAATGAAATATGATATGATTGGAGATGCATTTATTCAAATATTTGATGGAGCATTTAGTCCAATGGGTATTGCAGGTGGTGTTGTTGGTGTTTTGGTACAAGGGTTCAAAAGAGCTGCGTTTTCTAATGAAGCAGGAATTGGTTCAGCATCTATTGCGCATTCGGCTGTAAAAACTAAATATGCAGCAAGTGAAGGACTTGTCGCTTTATTAGAACCATTTATTGATACAGTAGTAGTATGTACAATGACTGCATTAGTATTGATTATTACTGGTTTTGTTGACCCTTCTAATTCAGGAATGAATGATGCACAAGCTATTTTATTGACATCAAGTGCATTTGAATCGGTGATATCATGGTTTCCATATGTATTAACTATTGCAGTTGTTTTATTTGCATTTAGTTCAATGATATCATGGTCGTATTATGGTTTTCAAGCTTGGTCATATTTATTTGGCAGATCGAAAAAAACGGAATATGCTTATAAAATTTTATTCTGTTTATTTGTAATTATTGGTTCTTCAGCTAGTTTGGGTTCAGTTATTGGATTTTCGGATGCCATGATCTTTGCCATGATGGTTCCTAATATGATAGGACTTTTTCTCTTAGTTCCAGTGGTACGTGATGAATTAAAAAAGTTCATGTCTAAAGTAAAAGAACAAAAAGCTAAAGGGTAATGTATGAAGTCCTACTTTAATTTTTCTAGAGGACAGAAAATTGGAGTAGTTACACTTGCTGTTATTATTGTAATACAAATGCTATTTTTAAATAATGGGTCAGGAATTTCAATTCCTGACCCTTTTGTTATTTCGCCTGAACAATATAGGATTATAGATAGCTCAGAATCGAAGGATAATAAATACAAGAAACAAAACTTCAAGAAGAGTTATACTTTAACTCAGTTTGACCCAAATGAGTACCAATCTTCAGATTGGCAACAAATAGGCTTCTCTGAAAAACAAGCAAGTATAATTGTAAATTTCAAAAATAAAATCAATGGATTTGAAAAGAATTCGGATGTAGAACGAGTTTTTGTTATTAGTGAAAATAAGTACAAAGAATTAAAACCATTTCTTAATATAAAAGAAACAAAAGTTAAAGGTGAAAATAAATACAAGGAGAATGTTGTTCGTAATACTCCCTTAGTAATTTATGAACTAAATTCGGCTTCTGTTGATGAATTGATTAGTATTAAAGGGATAGGTGAGTTTACCGCTAATGGAATAATCAAGCATAAGAATTTAATAGGAGGATTCCATTCGGTTTCTCAATTAAAAGAAGTTTATGGAATAGAAGACGATAATTACGAAAAAATAATTAAACAATTGGAAATCGACAAATCACAAACCATTAAAATAAATGTAAATGAGCTTTCAATTTTTGAATTAAAAAAGAATCACTATATATCATGGTCAATAGCAGAAGCGATTATTAATAGAAGATTAGCTGGAAAATTATCTAATTTGAATTTTTTGGTACCAGATGGAATAATTACAGATGAAAAACTTAATGTTATTTTACCTTATATTGAATATTAAGTTTAGAAAAGATAGTGGTCGTAATTTCACTTAATTTAACAAAAATCATATGGAAATTCAATCTAAATACTAAATATATATAGTATTTTTGGATTTATGACAACAGAACAAAAAGTTAAAGACGCAATAAGAGACATTCCTGATTTCCCTATAAAGGGTATAACTTTTAAAGATATTACCCCAATTTTACAGAACCCACTATTATGTACTGAAATAATCGAAGATATAAAAGAGAAAGTTAAAGGCCTTAATATTCAAGGTGTAGCAGGAATTGAGAGTAGAGGGTTTTTAATTGGTGTACCATTGGCATTAGCGTTGAACGTTCCGTTTATTTTGATTAGAAAAAAAGGAAAATTACCCTATGAAACTGTGTCATACAAATATGACCTTGAATATGGGTCAGCAGAAATTGAAATGCATATAGATGCAGTTTCAAAAGGACAAAACATATTATTACATGATGACCTATTAGCAACAGGGGGGTCTGCTTCTGCTGCCGCTGAGTTAATTCAAATGCAAGGTGCAAATGTAACAGCAATTAATTTCTTAGTTGAGCTTTCTTTCTTAAATGGTAGAGAAATCATAGAGAAATACTCAAAAAATATTACTAATTTAGCAAACTATTAAAAAAACGTCTTAGATGAATTTTGAACAAAGTGAAAATCAAAAAATGATTGCGGATATGATTCGTGATTTTGCCGAAAAGGAAATCAAACCTAAAATGATGGAATGGGATGAAGCTCAATTCTTCCCTGTTGAGTTATTTAAAAAATTAGGACACCTTGGTTTAATGGGTGTTATCGTACCAACTGAGTATGGTGGTTCTGGTTTTGGATATTTTGAATACATTACTGTTGTTTCGGAAATTTCAAAAGTTTGTGGATCGATTGGTTTATCTGTTGCTGCTCATAATTCATTATGTACAGGACATATTTTGTATCATGGCTCAGAGGCGCAAAAAAAGAAATACCTTCCAAAATTGGCTACGGCTGAATGGATTGGTGCTTGGGGTTTAACTGAAACAGGAACAGGATCTGATGCAGGAGGAATGAATACTACTGCTGTAAAAGATGGTGATCATTGGGTGATTAATGGATCGAAAAATTTCATTACACATGCAATTTCTGGTGATGTTGCAGTTGTAATGGTTAGAACTGGTGAAAAAGGTGATTCTCATGGAATGTCTGCTTTCATTATTGAAAAAGGAACGCCTGGGTTTATGCCTGGAAAAAAAGAAAATAAATTAGGAATGAGAGCTTCTGAAACAGCTGAACTTATTTTTAATAACTGTAGAGTACATAATGATCAATTAATTGGTGTCGAAGGTGAAGGTTTTCAACAAGCTATGCAAATTCTTGATGGAGGACGTATTTCAATTGGATCTCTCGGTTTAGGAATTGCAAAAGGTGCTTACAATGCAGCTTTAAAATATTCTCAAGAAAGAGAACAATTTGGGCAACCAATTTCAAAATTTCAAGCTATTGCTTTTAAATTGGCCGATATGGCAACTGATATTGAAGTGTCAGAATTATTACTCTTACAAGCAGCATATTTGAAAGATAATCACGAGAATTTAACTAAGGAATCTGCAATGGCTAAATATGTGTCTTCAGAAGTAGCAGTTTCTGTGTCTACGGAAGCAGTTCAAATCTTTGGTGGATATGGTTATACTAAAGATTTCCCAGTTGAGAAATTCTATAGAGATTCTAAATTATGTACTATCGGAGAAGGTACTTCTGAGATCCAAAAGTTAGTTATTTCGAGAGAATTATTTAAAAAATAAATAAATAAAGAGTTTTAAAAGAAAAAGTTTTAATAATAACTTGTGAATAAGTTTAATTGTTCTACCTTTGTAAACCAATTTTGAATATAAAAGAATATAAGATATGTTAATAATACCATTAAAAGAAGGAGAGAATATCGAAAGAGCTCTTAAGAAGTACAAAAAGAAGTTTGAAAAAACTGGAATGATGAGAGATTTAAGAGAAAGAAAGAATTTCACAAAACCTTCTGTTGCTAATAGAAAAATGAGAATTAAAGCTGCTTATATCCAAGGTTTGCAAGAAGCTGAAATGTAAGATAATCATTTATCGATTTTTAGAAAAGAGAATAAGTTAATACTTATTCTCTTTTTTGTTTTTGCAGTAAATATTTATTTCCGTATTTTCGTACCGTTATGATAGATGACTTTCTTAATTACTTGGCAAATGAAAAGCGATTTTCAGTTCATACTGTTGTTGCTTATAAGAAGGATATTGAACAATTTTTTGAATCTATTGGTAATAATAATGTGACTGAAATAAGGCATCAAGACATTAGAGGATATCTTGTAGAAATGGTTGAGAGTGGTAAGGAGAATTCAACAATTAATAGAAAGTTATCAAGTTTAAAAACTTATTTTAAGTTTTTAAGAAGACAAGATGTGATTACGATAAATCCTATGCTAAAAATGCAAGGTTTAAAAAAAAAAAAACGTCTCCCTCAATTTATTCCCGAAAATCAAATTTGGGATAGATCTATTTTTTGTGAACATGAAGACGAATTCTCTAACTTGAGAGATGAACTTATTTTAGAACTTTTTTATCAAACTGGTATAAGATTGGATGAATTAATTAATTTGAAAAGTGCAAACGTTTCTTCTGGATCTATTAAAGTATTGGGTAAAAGGAATAAAGAAAGGTTAATACCGATTGCACCTGACTTCTTTTTAATGATTAATAAATATAGACGTATTAAGAACGATAATAATATAATTTCTGAATTCTTAATAAATACTAATAATTCAAAAAAAGTAACACCAAAATTTGTTTATAGTAAAGTTAATTACTACCTTGGAAAGGCAACTAACCTTAAGAAGAAGAGCCCACATGTTTTAAGACATACTTTTGCAACACATATGTTAAACAATGGGGCAACTTTGGAAAGTATTAAAAAACTATTGGGACATACTGATTTGGTAGCAACGCAGGTTTATACGCATAATACGTTTAAACAAGTTAAAAACATTTATAAATCATCTCACCCGAGAGGAGGAGAATAAAAAACAACAAACATGGATATAAAAGTAGAAGCAGTACATTTTGATATAGATAAAAAATTAGTTGATTTTGTGAACTCAAGAGTGAAAAAATTAGAAAATTATTTTGATAACATTGTATCTAGTGAAGTTCATTTAAAACTGGGTAGTGCATCAGACAAGGAGAATAAGATTACTGAAATAAAATTACATGTTCCGGGTAAAGAATTATTCGCAAAAAAAGAAAGTAAAAGCTTTGAAGAATCAACTGATTTGTGTTTAGAAGCATTAAGAAGACAAGTGAAAAAACATAAGGAAAAGATCAAATAAATTATACAAATTAAATTTGGCTCGCATATTGTAAATCGATATGCGAGTTTTTTATTAAATAAATTAAGTATTATGAAAAAAATAATAACAGTATTAGCAATTATGATTGCTGTTTCGGTGAGTGCGCAAACTAAGGTAGCAGGATACGCAATGCCAAACACAGTTTTAGCAAATGGAGTAACTCTTAAAATGAATGGAGGAGGAATGAGAGAAAAGATGTTTTTTGATTTATATGTAGGTGTACTTTACTTAGAAACAAAATCTTCTGATGCAAATACTATCTTATCTGCTGATAAACCAATGTCAATTAAATTAAGAATTACCTCTGGAATGATCGATAAAGAGAATATGGAAGAAGCAATCCGAGAAGGGTTTGTCAATTCTACTGGTGGAAATACGGCAAGTTTAAAAAAAAGTATAGATAATTTAATTAATAAAGGATTTGCAGATGATATTGTTAAAGGAGATGTATTTGATCTAATTTATGTGCCTGGTAAAGGAACTATTTTGGCCAAGAATAATAAAATGTTAGTGAATATCAAAGGATTAGCGTTTAAAAAAGCGTTGTTTGGAATTTGGTTGTGTGACAAGCCTGCGGACGCAAACCTTAAAGTTAAAATGCTTGGAAAATAAAAAAAGAGAAAAAAAACGAAAATACTTTGAAAAAAAGTTTTTGTATTAAAAATAAATATATATATTTGCACTCCCGTAACGAAAACGGGAGTTGTTTTTTGAAAAAAAGTTCTTTATATAAAACAACATTGTTATAAACAAAGTATTCGCTTCTGTAGCTCAGTTGGCTAGAGCAGCTGATTTGTAATCAGCAGGTCGTGGGTTCGAGTCCCTCCAGAAGCTCTGTTTATTTTATTTTGGGGAGATACCAAAGTGGCCAACTGGGGCGGACTGTAACTCCGCTGACTTCGTCTTCGTAGGTTCGAATCCTGCTCTCCCCACTAATAAGATATAACATAAATAATAAGCGAGAGTAGCTCAGTTGGTAGAGCGTCAGCCTTCCAAGCTGAGGGTCGCGAGTTCGAGTCTCGTCTCTCGCTCAACATTTGAGTGATATGTCCTAACAGATGTGTCGTTCTTTTTTTAAAAGAACAAAGCGCTGATGTAGCTCAGGGGTAGAGCGTTTCCTTGGTAAGGAAGAGGTCACGGGTTCAACTCCCGTCATTAGCTCAATGGGATAGGTACACACTTTAAAGAGTGTGTTTTGGTATTTGTAAAAATTGATAAATAAAAAATAAAATAAACGATTATGGCTAAGGAAACTTTCGACAGATCAAAAGCCCATGTAAATATTGGGACAATTGGTCACGTAGATCACGGTAAGACTACATTAACTGCTGCTATTACTACTGTATTAGCAGAAGCAGGATTATCAGAAAAAAAAGATTTTGATCAAATTGATAACGCTCCAGAGGAGAAAGAAAGAGGTATTACAATTAATACATCTCACGTTGAATATACAACTGCAACTAGACACTACGCTCACGTAGATTGTCCAGGTCACGCCGATTATGTTAAGAACATGGTAACTGGTGCTGCTCAAATGGATGGTGCAATTTTAGTTGTTGCTGCTACTGATGGACCAATGCCTCAAACTAGAGAGCATATCCTTTTAGGAAGACAAGTTGGTGTTCCAAGAATGGTTGTATTCATGAATAAAGTGGATATGGTTGATGATGAAGAGTTACTAGAATTAGTAGACATGGAAATCAGAGATTTATTATCGTTTTATGATTATGATGGAGAAAATACTCCTGTAATTCAAGGTTCTGCTTTAGGTGGATTGAATAATGATCCAAAATGGACTCCTTCAATTTTAGAATTGATGGATGCTGTTGATACTTGGATTGAATTACCTCCAAGAGAAATTGACAAAGATTTCTTAATGCCTGTTGAAGATGTATTCTCTATTACTGGTCGTGGTACTGTTGCAACTGGTAGAATTGAAACTGGTGTAATTAACACAGGTGATGTTATTGATATTTTAGGAATGGGTGACGAGAAATTAACGTCTACTATTACTGGAGTTGAAATGTTTAGAAAAATATTAGATAGAGGTGAAGCTGGTGATAACGTTGGTTTACTTTTAAGAGGGATTGAAAAATCTTCTATTAGAAGAGGAATGGTTATTGCTAAGCCTGGTTCTATTACTCCACATAAAAAGGTGAAAGCTGAAATTTATGTATTGAAAAAAGAAGAAGGTGGACGTCACACTCCATTCCATAACAAATACAGACCTCAATTCTATATTAGAACTACGGATGTTACAGGTGAAATCATCCTTGAAGAAGGAAGAGAAATGGTTATGCCTGGTGATAACGTTACTATTACAGTTAACTTAATCGTTCCTGTTGCAGTAAACAAAGGTTTACAATTTGCAATGAGAGAAGGTGGTAGAACTGTAGGTGCAGGTCAAATTACTGAAATTATCGAGTAAATATTACCGATAACTAGTTTATATTAAAAGAGAGAAGTATCTTTGCTTCTCTCTTTTTAAACACACGGGTGTAGTTCAATGGTAGAATGCCGGTCTCCAACACCGTTGATGAGGGTTCGAATCCTTCCACCCGTGCAAACAACACGATTAGATAGTTGGAATAATTGAGAGTAATCTTTAGTTAATCTAATCGAACATTAAAAAATATTATGAGCTTAATAACATATATTGAAGAATCATATGACGAGTTAGTACATAAAGTAACTTGGCCAACTTGGTCAGAATTACAAAGTACTTCTGTTGTTGTATTAGTAGCATCAGTATTATTTTCATTATCAATATTTGCAATGGATTACGTATTTGGAATAAACATGGATGGCTTTAAAGGTATTCTTGGACTTTATTACGATATGGTTAAATAAGACAAATGGCAGAAATTAAAAAACGTTGGTACGTAGTTCGTGCCGTAGGTGGTAAAGAGAAAAAAGCTCTTGAGTATATTGAAATGGAAATCAAAAGACATAAGTTGGAAGATTTTGTTTCTGAAGTTATTGTTCCTACTGAAAAAGTTTACCAAATTAGAAATGGTAAAAAAATCAGTAAAGAAAAAAACTTTTTCCCCGGTTATATCCTTATAGAAGCTGCTTTGGTAGGTGAAGTAGTTCACGTTATTAAAAGTGTTCCTAATGTAATGGGATTCATGAGTGGTATTAAAGGAGGAGATCCTATGCCGCTTAGACCTAATGAAGTTCGTAGAATTCTTGGTAAAGTTGATGAAATGGCTGAACAAGAAGAAGAAATGAATGTGCCATTTATTGTTGGAGAAACTATCAAAGTAATTGATGGTCCTTTCAATGGATTTAATGGATTGATTGAGGAAATCAATGAAGAAAAGAAAAAATTAAAAGTGATGGTGAAGATTTTTGGAAGAAAAACGCCGCTTGAACTGAACTACATGCAAGTAGTTAAAGAGTAATATTAATAATTTTTAACCCGTAGAAGTGCCGTTAATGTAATATAATGCTTCCCATTAATTATAACAAAGCACGTTTGACTACACAAAACAAAGTAAAATGGCAAAACAAGTAGATGCTTTGATCAAGCTACAAATAAAAGGTGGTGCCGCTAATCCCGCTCCTCCAGTTGGACCTGCATTAGGTGCAAAAGGAGTTAATATCATGGAGTTCTGTAAGCAATTTAATGCTAGAACACAAGATAAAGCAGGAAAAGTGTTACCAGTTGTTATTACCGTTTATGGTGATAAATCTTTTGAGTTTGTAATCAAAACTCCACCAGCAGCTGTACAATTATTAGAAGCTGCTAAATTGAAAAAAGGTTCACCAGAACCAAACAAAGTAAAAGTTGCGAAAGTTACTTGGGAACAAGTAAGAGTGATTGCTGAAGACAAGATTAAAGATATGAATGCCTTCAAAATCGAATCTGCTATGAAAATGGTAGCTGGAACAGCTAGAAGTATGGGAATTGTTGTAATAGGAGATTTTCCTGAATCAAATAATTAAGAAAGATGGCAAGAATAAGTAAAAAAAGAAAAGATAGCTTGGCTAAATTAGACCAAGAGAAATCTTACACTTTATCTGAAGCATGTAACTTAGTTAAAGAGATTACTACAACTAAATTTGATGCTTCTATTGATGTTAGTATTAAGTTAGGAGTTGATCCTAGAAAAGCTAACCAAATGGTTCGTGGAACTGTTGCATTACCTCATGGTACTGGAAAAGATGTTAAAGTATTAGTACTTTGTACACCGGATAAAGAAGCTGAGGCTAAAGCTGCAGGTGCAGATCACGTTGGTTTAGATGATTATATAGCTAAGATTAAAGGTGGTTGGACTGATATTGATGTAATTGTAACAATGCCCGCAGTAATGGGGAAAGTTGGTGCGTTAGGTAGAATTTTAGGCCCTAGAGGTTTAATGCCGAACCCGAAAACTGGAACTGTAACAATGGATGTTGCTAAAGCAGTTACTGAAGTAAAAGCTGGTAAAATTGACTTTAGAGTTGATAAATTTGGTATCATACATGCTGCAGTTGCAAAAGCGTCTTTTGATGCTGGAAAAATTGAAGATAATGCGAACGAAATTATTCAAACTATCTTGAAGTTAAAACCTGCTGCTGCAAAAGGTATTTATGTGAGAAGTTTGTTTATTAGCTCAACAATGAGTCCTAGTATACAAATTGACACTAAATCTATTGAAAACGCTTAAAACGTCTAAAAATGAACAGAGAAGAAAAATCACAGTACATTGAAGACTTATCTGCAAAATTAGCAGAGTCTGGTGTGTTTTATTTAGCGGATACTGCAGAGTTAACTGTTGAAAAAGTTAACTTATTAAGAAGAAAATGTTTCGCTAACAACGTTGAATTAAAGGTTGTTAAAAATTCACTTCTTAAACTTGCATTAGAACGTATTGAAAATAAAGATTTCAGTGAACTTTACGGAGTTTTATCTGGAGGAACTTCAATTATGTTTGCTGAAGTTGGTAATGCGCCTGCAAAGTTAATTAAGGATTTCCGTAAGAAGGAAGATAAGCCTATTTTAAAAGCTGCTTATATTGAAGAATCTATATACGTTGGAGACGACCAATTAGATACTTTAGTAGCTATTAAATCTAAAGAAGAGCTTATCGGAGATATTATCGGATTACTTCAATCTCCTGCTAAAAATGTTATATCAGCCCTTAAGTCGGGTGGTAGTACAATTGCAGGATTATTAAAAACGCTTTCAGAAAAAGAAGCGTAAACAAAAATTATTTATTACAAATTAAAAAAACAAATATATCATGGCAGATTTAAAAAAATTCGCTGAAGAATTAGTAAACTTAACAGTAAAAGATGTTAACGAATTAGCAACAATCTTAAAAGACGAGTATGGTATTGAGCCTGCTGCTGCTGCTGCAGTTGCTGTTGCTGCTGCTGACGGTGGAGCTGATGCTGAAGAACAAACTGAGTTTGATGTAATCTTAAAAGCTGCTGGTGGTTCTAAACTAGCTGTAGTAAAATTAGTTAAAGAATTAACTGGTAAAGGTTTAAAAGAAGCTAAGGAATTAGTTGATTCTGCACCATGTGCAATCAAAGAAGCTGTTACTAAAGATGAAGCTGATGCTTTAAAAACTTCTTTAGAAGAAGCAGGAGCTGAAGTTGAGGTTAAGTAATTACCATAACTAAAAAATTCGTTTAGGCACTACTTTTAAGTAGTGCCTAAACCTGTTTTTATAGTTTACCTTTATAATATGAATAAGGTTTGTAGGTAAACTCAAAGAAATCAGTCAGTTAACTTACGTTAATTGATTACTTGTTTAATAAAAAGTGTTTAATTTTAATAATTTGAGCCTTGGTAACAAATAATAACATTACAGAAAGAATTGATTTTTCTAGCCTATCAGCTAGATACGATTATCCTGATTTTTTAGATATTCAATTAGAATCATTTAGAAAATTCTTTCAGTTGGAGACAACACCCGAAAACAAATATGAAGAGGGTCTTCATAGAGTTTTTTCAGAAAACTTTCCGATTACAGATACCCGTAATCAATTTGTTTTAGAATTTTTAGACTATTTTATTGATCCACCACGTTACACTATTGCAGAGTGTATTGATAGAGGATTAACTTATAGTGTGCCCTTAAAAGCAAAACTAAAATTATATTGTACAGATGCTGAACATGAAGATTTTGAAACTATAGTTCAAGATGTTTATTTAGGTACAATCCCTTATATGACTCCTAAAGGATCATTTGTAATTAATGGTGCTGAACGTGTAATCGTTTCACAATTACATAGATCTCCAGGTGTGTTCTTTGGTCAATCAAGACACTCAAATGGTACTAAATTATATTCTGCTAGAATTATACCTTTTAGAGGATCATGGATTGAATTCGCTACTGATATCAATTCAGTAATGTATGCATACATTGATCGTAAGAAAAAATTACCTGTTACTACATTATTCCGTGCAATGGGATATGAGTCAGATAAAGATATTCTAGAAATTTTTGGACTTGCTGATGAAGTTAAAGTTTCAAAATCTGGATTAAAGAAAATATTAGGAAGAAAATTGGCTGCAAGAGTTCTTAGGACTTGGGTAGAAGATTTCGTTGATGAAGATACTGGTGAGGTTGTTTCTATTGAAAGAAATGAAGTAGTATTGGATCGTGAAACTTTATTAGAAGAAGAACATATCGAAATGATATTGGACTCGAATTCTAAAACAATTACGCTTCATAAAGAAAATGTAAATGCTGCTGATTTTGCAATTATTTATAATACTTTACAAAAAGATACGTCTAACTCGCAGAAAGAGGCAGTTGAACATATCTATAGACAATTAAGAAACGCTGAACCGCCTGATTTCGAAACTGCTAGAAATGTATTTGATAAATTATTTTTCTCGGATACAAGATACGATTTAGGAGAAGTAGGTCGTTATAGAATAAATAAAAAATTAGGATTAGACACGAGTATCGATCAAAAGGTTTTAACTAAAGACGATATTATTCTAATCATTAAGTATTTAATTGAATTAATCAACTCGAAAGCTGAGATTGATGATATTGATCACTTAAGTAATAGACGTGTTAGAACCGTTGGAGAACAATTGAATAACCAATTTGGTGTTGGTTTAGCCCGTATGGCTCGTACTATTCGTGAAAGAATGAATGTAAGAGACAATGAGGTGTTTACACCTATTGATTTGATTAATGCTAAAACATTATCATCTGTTATTAATTCGTTTTTTGGAACTAATCAATTATCTCAGTTTATGGATCAAACCAATCCATTATCAGAGGTAACGCATAAAAGAAGACTTTCTGCCCTAGGACCTGGTGGATTATCGAGAGAAAGAGCTGGTTTTGAGGTACGTGATGTTCACTACACTCATTATGGTCGTTTATGTACGATTGAAACACCAGAGGGACCAAATATTGGTCTGATTTCTTCTTTATCTGTTTATGCAAAGATTAATAATTTAGGATTCATTGAAACACCTTATTGGGCTGTGGAAAATGGAAAAGTTCAAAAGGACAAAACTCCTATTTATTTATCTGCTGAAGAAGAAGAAGGATTATTTATTGCTGAGGCAGATAAAAACCTTAAGGAAGATGGTAGTTTTACTGTTGATAAAATCAAAGCTCGTCAAGAGGGAGATTTCCCGATTGTTGATGTTAAAGATTTATCATTAATGGATGTTGGTTCAAACCAAATTGCATCTATTGCAGCATCTTCTATTCCTTTCTTAGAGAATGATGATGCCAATAGAGCCTTGATGGGATCTAACATGCAGAGACAAGCGGTTCCGTTATTGAAACCAAATTCTCCTATTGTTGGTACAGGTATTGAAAAATTAGTAGCTAGAGATTCTAGAGTATTAATTAATGCTGAAGGTAATGGTATTGTTGAATATGTTGATGCTGATGAAATTCAAATTCGTTATGCATTAACTGATAATGATAAATTAGTTAGTTTTGAGGGAGAAATAACTACTTATAAATTAGTTAAGTTCCAAAAAACAAATCAAGGTACTACAATGAACTTGAGACCAATCGTTGAGAAAGGTCAAAAAGTTGAAAAAGGTCAAGTACTTTGTGAAGGTTTTGCCACTCAAGCTGGAGAATTAGCTTTAGGTCAAAACTTAAAAGTAGCATTTATGCCTTGGAAAGGGTATAACTTTGAGGATGCGATTGTTATTTCTGAAAGAGTAGTTCGTGATGATGTATTTACATCTGTTCACATTGATGAATATACTGTTGATGTTAGAGATACTAAACGTGGAATTGAAGAATTAACTGCTGATATTCCTAATGTTTCTGAAGAGGCTACTAAAGACTTAGATGAAAATGGAATTATTAGAGTTGGTGCTGAAGTAAAAGCAGGTGATATCTTAATTGGTAAAATTACGCCAAAAGGTGAAACTGACCCTTCTCCGGAAGAAAAATTACTGAGAGCAATCTTTGGTGATAAAGCTGGTGATGTGAAAGATGCTTCATTAAAAGCTTCTCCTTCTTTAAAAGGTGTTATTGTGAATAAGAAATTATTTTCAAGAGCTATTAAAGATAGAAAACAAAAAGCAAAAGATAAGCCAATGTTAGCTCAGTTAGATACTGAGTATGATGTAGAAGCTGCTGAATTAAAGTTAGTTTTAATTGAAAAATTATTACAAATTTTAGAAGGTGAAAAGTCTCATGGAATTATTAATAACTATAGAGAAGAAATTCTTAAAAAAGGTATTAAATTTTCTGAAAAGAACTTAATGACTGTTGATTTCTCTATCGTTAGCCCATATGAATGGACTAAAAATGAAGATGTTAATAAATTAGTTCAACGTGTTTTACATAACTTTAACATTAAAGCAAACGATTTATTAGGAAACTTTAAACGTAAAAAATTCCAAATTTCTGTTGGTGATGAATTACCAAACGGAATTGTGAAAATGGCTAAAGTTTATGTGGCTAAAAAACGTAAGTTAAAAGTTGGTGATAAAATGGCGGGTCGTCACGGAAATAAAGGTATTGTTTCGAACATTGTTCGTAAAGAAGATATGCCTTTCTTACCAGATGGTACTCCAGTTGATATCGTTCTTAATCCATTAGGTGTACCTTCTCGTATGAACTTAGGTCAAATTTATGAAACTGTTCTTGGTTGGGCAGGTGAAGAATTAGGTGTTAAGTTTGCTACTCCAATTTTTGATGGTGCAACAATGGATCAAATTAACATGTACACTGAAAAAGCAGGAATACCGAAATTTGGTAAAGCTTACTTACATGATGGTGGTACAGGTGAACAATTTGATCAGCCAGCAACTGTCGGTGTTATTTACATGCTTAAGTTAGGTCACATGGTTGACGATAAGATGCATGCTAGATCAATCGGACCGTACTCATTAATTACACAACAACCATTAGGAGGTAAAGCTCAGTTTGGTGGTCAGCGTTTTGGTGAGATGGAAGTTTGGGCACTTGAGGCTTATGGTGCTTCTAATATCTTAAGAGAGATTTTAACAATCAAATCTGATGATGTTATTGGTAGAGCTAAAGCTTACGAATCAATCGTTAAAGGTGAACCATTCCAAGAACCAGGAATTCCAGAATCATTCAATGTATTATTGAACGAGTTGGCAGGTTTAGGATTGAATATCGATTTAGACTAATTTAAGAATTATTAATTTAAAATAAAATTAAGAATGGCTTACAGAAAAGAAACAAACACAAAAAGTAGTTTTAATAAAATTACGATAAGTTTAGCTTCTCCAGAGCAGATCCTAGAAAGATCTCATGGAGAGGTTTTAAAGCCTGAGACTATTAATTATAGAACTTATAAACCAGAACGTGACGGTTTATTTTGTGAAAGAATTTTTGGTCCTGTAAAAGATTACGAATGTCATTGTGGTAAGTACAAAAGAATTCGTTATAAAGGAATCGTTTGTGATAGATGTGGTGTTGAAGTAACTGAGAAGAAAGTTCGTAGAGAGAGAATGGGTCACATTTCATTAGTGGTTCCTGTTGCTCATATCTGGTACTTTAGATCTTTACCAAACAAGATTGGTTATTTATTAGGTTTACCTACTAAAAAATTAGATCAAATTATCTATTACGAAAGATATGTAGTTATCCAAAAAGGTATTGCTGAAAGAGTTGGAACAGATGTAGAAGAATTAAACTACATGGACTTCTTAACTGAAGAAGAATACCTTGATATTTTGGATGAATTACCAAATGAAAATCAATATTTAGATGATACTGATCCTAATAAATTTATTGCAAAAATGGGTGCTGAAGCACTTCATGATTTATTGCAAAGAGTTGAATTAGATGAGTTATCTTTTGATTTAAGACATAAAGCAAATACTGAAACGTCTCAACAACGTAAAAAAGAGGCTCTTAAGAGACTACAAGTTGTTGAAGCATTAAGAGATTCGCACAAAAGAGTACCAAATAAACCAGAATGGATGGTTGTTAAGGTTGTGCCGGTTATACCGCCAGAATTAAGACCATTAGTTCCTTTAGATGGTGGACGTTTTGCGACATCTGATTTAAATGATTTATACCGTAGAGTTATTATCAGAAATAATCGTTTAAAAAGATTATTAGAGATAAAAGCACCTGAGGTAATTTTGAGAAATGAAAAAAGAATGTTACAGGAGTCTGTGGATTCTTTATTTGATAACTCAAGAAAATCATCTGCTGTTAAAACTGAATCTAATAGACCTTTAAAATCATTATCTGATTCTTTAAAAGGTAAGCAAGGTAGATTCCGTCAAAATTTATTGGGAAAACGTGTTGATTATTCAGCTCGTTCGGTAATTGTTGTTGGACCTTACTTGAAATTACATGAATGTGGTATTCCTAAAGGAATGGCTGCTGAATTGTACAAGCCTTTTATCATTAGAAAGTTAATTGAAAGAGGGATTGTTAAAACTGTTAAATCTGCAAAGAAAATAGTTGACAAGAAAGAAGCAATTGTTTGGGATATATTAGAAAACATTTTAAAAGGTCATCCGATTCTTTTAAATAGAGCCCCGACTCTTCACAGACTTGGTATTCAAGCATTCCAACCTAAATTAATTGAAGGAAAAGCGATTAGATTACATCCATTAGTTTGTACGGCATTTAATGCCGATTTTGATGGTGATCAAATGGCGGTTCATTTACCTTTAGGTAATGCTGCAATTTTGGAAGCACAATTATTAATGTTGTCTTCTCACAATATTAGAAACTCTGCGAATGGAGCACCTATTACGGTACCTTCTCAGGATATGGTTCTTGGTCTATACTATATGACCAAACTTAAAAAATCTACTAAAGAAGAGACGGTAATCGGAGAAGGTTCTACGTTCTATTCTGCTGAAGAGGTTAATATTGCGAAAAACGAAAAAGCTTTAGATTTACATGCATCAATCAAAGTAAGATTAGATGTAATGGATGATAATGGTGATACTGAATCAAAAATTATTGAAACTACTGCTGGTAGAGTTCTTTTTAATGAACTTGTACCAAATGAAGTAGGATATGTTGATGATGTATTAACTAAAAAAGCATTAAGAGATGTTATTGCTAAAGTTCTAGCTGTATGTGGTACGGCAAGAACTGCTGATTTCTTAGATGACATTAAAAATCTAGGTTACGAAATGGCATTTAAAGGTGGATTATCATTCAATTTAGCGGATGTTATTATTCCACCAGAAAAAGAGAAAATGGTTGCAGCGGCTACTATTGAGGTAGATGAAGTAAAAAGTAACTATAATATGGGACTTATTACTAATAACGAACGTTACAATCAAATTATTGATATTTGGACACATACTAATACTAGATTAACGGCAACGTTGATGGATAGAATTAAGTCTGATCAACAAGGATTCAACTCAATCTTTATGATGATGGATTCTGGCGCAAGGGGTTCTAAAGAGCAAATTCGTCAGTTATCTGGAATGAGGGGTCTGATGGCGAAACCACAGAAATCTGGTGCATCTTCTCAAGATATTATTGAAAATCCAATTTTATCTAACTTTAAAGAGGGGTTAACAATTTTTGATTACTTTATTTCTACTCACGGTGCCCGTAAAGGTTTAGCCGATACTGCCTTAAAAACAGCAGATGCAGGTTATTTAACTCGTAGATTAGTTGATGTTGCTCAAGATGTTGTTATTAATACTGAAGATTGTGGAACTTTAAGAGGTATCTTAGTTGAACCGTTAAAGAAAAATGATGCAATTGCTGAGTCGTTATACGATAGAATTTTAGGTAGAACTGCGGTTCAAGATGTTAAAGATCCTGATACAAGAGAGCTTATCATTGCTGCTGGTGAAGAAATTACTGAGATTTTTGCCAAAGCAATTGAATCTGCTGGAATTGAAGAAGTAGAAGTAAGATCTGTTTTAACTTGTGAGTTAAAAAGAGGTGCTTGTGCTAAATGTTATGGTAGAAACCTTTCTACAAGTCAAATGGCTGTTAAAGGTGATGCTGTTGGTGTAATTGCTGCTCAATCTATTGGTGAGCCAGGTACACAGTTAACATTAAGAACATTCCACGTTGGGGGTACAGCCTCTAACATTGCTGATGAAAACTCTTTAAATGCTAAATTTACTGGTAAGTTAGATTTTGATGATATTAGAACTATCACTAAAGTAGATACTGACGGTAAAGAGATTGAAGTGGTTATCGGACGTTCTGGAGAAGTTAAAATTATTGATGAAGAAACAAATACTGTTTTATCTACTAACATGATACCTTACGGTTCTCACTTTGCTATCAAAGGAAAACGTAAGATTAAAAAAGGAGATGAAATTTGTAGTTGGGATCCTTATAATGCTGTAATTATTTCTGATAAGAAAGGTCAAGTTGAATTTGAAAATATCAATGAAGGTGAGACATTTAGAGAAGAGATTGATGAGCAAACAGGATTTACTGAAAAAGTAATTATTGAAACTAGAAATAAGAAGAAAATTCCTACAATCAAGATTATTGATCCTAAAACTAAAGAAGAAATTAAGTCGTTTAACTTACCGGTTAATGCACATATTATTTCTAAAGACGGTGATAAGATTGAAGCTGGTGATATTTTAGTTAAGATTCCTAGACAAGCTGGTAAGTCAGGTGATATTACGGGTGGTCTTCCAAGAATTACTGAGTTATTTGAAGCTCGTAATCCTTCGAATCCTGCTACTGTTTCTGAAATTGATGGTATCGTATCTTACGGTAAAATCAAAAGAGGTAATAGAGAAGTTATTGTTGAATCAAGAACTGGTGATAAACGTAAATATTTAGCACCATTATCTAAGCATATTTTGGTTCAAGAAAACGATTATATCAAAGCTGGTCAAATTATGACTGATGGTGCTACAACACCTAGAGATATCTTAAACATTAAAGGCCCTACGGCTGTTCAAGAATACTTAGTGAATGAAGTACAAGAAGTTTACCGTTTACAAGGGGTGAAGATTAATGACAAACATTTTGAGGTTATTGTACGTCAAATGATGTTAAAAGTTGAAATTCTTGAAGCTGGTGATACTAAATTCTTAGAAGGTCAGTCTATTCATAAAGCTGATTTCTTTGAAGAAAATAATTCACTTTATGGTAAGATGGTTGTAACTGAATCAGGTGATTCTGAAACGTTAAAACCTGGTCAAATTATCACTAACAGAAAGTTAAGAGATGAAAATTCAATGTTAAAACGTAAAGATAAAACAGTTGTTGAAGCTTATGAAGCTAAACCAGCAACTGCAAAAGCGGTTTTACAAGGAATTACAAGAGCATCACTACAAACTAGAAGTTTCATTTCAGCTGCCTCTTTCCAAGAGACAACTAAAGTATTAAATGAAGCGGCGTTAGCAGGTAAAGAAGATAGATTACTTGGATTGAAAGAGAATGTAATTGTTGGTCATAAAATACCAGCAGGAACAGGATTTAGAGAATTCCAGAACATTACTGTAGGTGTTCAAGAAGATTACCATACAGAAGATTAATATTTAATATATTTTATTGAATAGTTAAGGGTGGCTTTTTAGCCACCCTTTTTTTGTATGTTGTATTCTGAAGCTTATTTCTATTGGACAGTGATATGATAAGGTGGGAGAGTGAAGATTATAATTCAATAATTTTCTCAATCTAGCTAATTATTTTAGGCTTATTGCACCAAAAATCTCGCTCAATTAAGGGTATTGAATATGGTCTTTTTTAGCATTTGTAGTTCATTATAATTATTGAAAACTGCTACCGCACGAGAACCCATTCGTGTATAAGTTCTACAGCCATATGAAAGAATACTATGCCTAATCAATTTAAGTCACAAAAAAAGCACCTAGAATATATCTAGATGCTTTTATTATTTCTGTATCGAATTTTTTATTTTAATCAAAGAATACTGAGCAACTTCCCGTACAATTTGCATTTGCTCCAGTTCCATTTGTTAAAAAGGTATTATTACTTAATACACCAGCAGCTGTGTTTTGAACAGTACCTGATGTAAAAACTTGTGAATTTGATTCAGCATATAAACCATAACTATTTGCTACGGAAACAATAGAATTATCTAACTCTAAACGTCCGCCATTTAAATATATATTAGCGTATTCATGAGCCCAATATTCTCCACCATCTTGTACGCGTACAAAATTAAATTTATTGTTCGGATTATTTGAGTTTATTTTAATACCGGCCCAATAGCCAGCGGATGAATATTTACCTGAAATGTGAATTGGATCAGTCGCTGTTCCTTCACAGTTTAAATAACCTGAACTTAATACTCTAATTCCATAGCTACCAGCTTCCATTTTAATGTTTACACCTGGATTTAATGTTAAACCTGCTACACAATCCATTTCATAAACTAATAATGGTGTAGTTAGTTTTTGCCATGTGGCATTTGTTGCTATATCTCCTCCTCTAACATAGATATAATCATTTGTATTGTTGAGATTGTAATCTGAAGCACCATCTAAATTCTTAACTTGAGGTACGCTTAAATTTAATCCCGTTGTATTATTACTGAATGTATTTGTATTAAATGAGCCAATTGAACCATTGTTATGAACAAATAAGCCTATGTCATTACTATTTGATATAGTAGAATGATTCATTGCTAGAGAGCCCGTTAAAAAGATATTAGCATCTTCCCATGCCCAATAATTGCCACCATCTTTTACAGTAACATAACTAAATATGTTATTTGGATTGGTTGATTTAATTGCCATTCCTAACCAAAAGCCTTTAGTTTCAGTTTTCCCTTTAAATACAATTGGTAAATCAACTGTACCAACAGCATTTATATAGCCAGTACTAGTGACTTCAATTCCTGCGTCAGCACACATAATAATAATTGCACCTGGCATTATGGTTAACTCTGATGTGACATTAATATCAGCACAAATTGTATATGTTTTATTTTCAAATACTGTCGGAACTGTTATGTTTTCTGTTATTTCAATAACTTCTATTACTTGTGGTAAAACACAAGAACCGTCATCTTTTTCGGCTTCAATCTGATAATTTGTTGCTAGTGGGTTCGTGCAACCTTTTTTTTTGCATGCTATTAGTGTTATAGCAATTAGTACTGTGGTTATTAGTATTCCTTTTTTCATAATTAGACATTTAACTGTTAAACTTTATACAAAGATCGTACAAGAGTATTGAAAAAAGTATAGGGTATTCCCTATAAACGTGATTTAGTCTAACAGGTTTTGAGCGATTACTTGTTTTATTAGGCCTGTTAAATTCTTAACATTTAACTTTATAAACAAGTTACTCCTATGCATTTCTACCGTTTTGCTAGATATAAATAAGCACTCAGCAATCTCTTTTGTAGATTTTTCATTCATAATTTCCGTTAATACTTCTCTTTCTCGTCTTGTTAATATAATAGTATCACTATCCATCAACTGGCCAATGATTGTTTCTGCTTTAGAACTAACAAATTGTTCTCCATTACAAATCGTTTCTATTCCTTTAATTATTTCCTCAACTGAATCTGATTTTAAAACATAGCCGTTGACATGTTTTAATATTTTTAAAATAGACACTTTATCTGAAACGGAAGACAGAACTAAAATTTTTAATTTAGGATAATCGGTTTTAATGTCTTTGATAAAATCATTTGCATTATGTTCTCCAAATTTGACATCTTGAATTAGGACATCAAAGTTGTTTTTTTTCTTAGTTATTTTGGCTGCTGTTTTTAGTTGAATAAATAATTCATTTTTGTTTAGTGCTGTATAAATGTTTGCATTTTGAAAATGAGATTGAATTACATTTTTTAACGCATCTAAAATCATTTCGTGATCGTCTGCAAAAATTATTCTCATAAGTCAAAGTGTATTATCATTAATGTACCTTGTCCAATTTTACTGTCAATTATAAACTGACCATCTAAGTTTTCTATTCTTTTGGTTATACTCTTCAAGCCTTGAGTTGTAGATTGTTTTGACAGATCAAATCCTATTCCTTCATCTTCAATACTAATAGTTAACGTTGAGTTTTGTCTAGAGGTTTGAACGAAACAAATGTTAGATTTTGAATATTTTTTTACGTTATTAATTAATTCTTGTACTATCCTATAGAGTATAGTTGCTGTTTGAGAGTCTAATTCAATAGGTTGTTGAATTGTATCGACAAAGGTTATTTTTGTTTTTATTGTAGAGTTTTCTATACAATAATTAGAAATAGAATCAATCAATCCCAATTGATGTAAAGAAATGGGCATTAAATTGTGGGAAATTCGTCTTGCCTCTTCATGCAAATCGGATAATTGGGTGGTTACATTTTTTAAATCTGGAGTGTGACTCTCTAAATTTATATGTTCTAATTGTAATTTTATAGCAGAAATTGTAGACGCCATACCGTCATGTATTTCATTGGACAATCTTTCTCTTTCCTTTTCTTCCCCTTCAACCAAGGCTAATATTCGTTTTTGCTCCTGTTTTTCTTGTAGTTTGTTAAGTCTAGTTTTTTGATTTTTAAAATAATTATAAGCAAAAATAAGTAGTAATCCAATACTAAATAATAAGCCAATTATCCAAATTTTTCTAGTATTTAATTTAATGCTTTGTTGCGCTTCTTTTAATTTAATCTCTGTAAGTTCTCTTTCTTTTTTTTCAGTATCATACTTGATTAAAACATCATTCATGGCTTTTTTAGTATCCAGTTTTGACATGTCTTTGTAAATATTGTGTGCTGTATTTATATGTATATATGCTTCTTTGAGATTATTAATTCCGTTGTAAGCATAGCCTAAATTTTTGTGAATATTGTATAAAGTGTTTTCATTTTTTTGCTTCTTTGATTCTGATAAGGCATCTAAGCCATAATCTAAAGCCTTTTGGTATTGCTTTAATCCATTATATGTATTCATTAATCCAACTTTATTTAAAGTAATAAAGTGTTGGTGATTAATTTTTTTACTTAATTCAAGTGACTGTAAATAATGAGGGATTCCTTTTTCAAATTCATGTTGATTGTACGCTATTTCTCCTAAACATGTATTGGAAACAATTAAACCTAATAAGTTATTATATTTTATAGAAAGCTTTAATCCTTCATTACCTAATTTTTCAGCTTCGGCTTCTTTATTCAGTTCCATAGCTGATATTGCAAAAATGGCTGTAATACTTGGTAAATAAGCGCTGTCACTTTCAGATTTTAAAGTGTTATATGCTTCCTTGCTATATTTATAAGATGATTCATAGTCATTCAAACTAAAAAACACATTAGCTAAATTGTTTTTTATTAGAGCTGATTGATGAAAGTTATTATGTCGTTCTAATAGTTCAATAGTTTTTTGAAATTCTATAACAGATGCTTTATGCTTATTTTTATAAACATAAACTGAACCTAAAATATTATGGAATTTAAAAGATTTATACTGTTCTTTAGAATTAATAGTATTTAACTTAATACCTTTTTCTGCAATAAGGATAGCGCTATCTAACTGAGCAGTTTGAAAAAGAAATTTTGAATAACCATAAAGATAAGTATCTTCTAAATCAGAAGTATGGATGAGTTGTTTTACTTCATTTATAATGGAATCAATAGTATTAGGTTGTTGCGCAGCTGCATTAAATAAGTTGACAATTTTTAAAGAATCAAGCGCATTATTTTGACTGTAACAAATTGAATTAAAGATGATAATAATGACTATAAATAATACCTTCATTCTGATAAAGGTAGTTATTTTATCGATAAATAACTCCGGAACCTAATAATTCATCATCAATGTACCAAGCTGCAAATTGACCAGGACTTATTCCCATCTGTAAATTATCAAATAAAATGTACATTCCATTTTCTACTTTTATCAAAGTTGCTTTTTCTAAATTTTGTCGATAACGGATTCTAACAGAAAAATCTTTTTTATTGTTAGCGCTATTTTCAGAATCGAATGCCATTTTTAATTCTGGTCTCACCCAATGAATGTCTTCTTCAGCGATAAACAAGGCTTGTTTGTTTAAGGCAGGATGTGTATTTCCTTGCCCTACATAAACGGTATTCGTTTTTGTGTTGGTTTGTATGATAAACAGAGGTAAAGGTGTTCCACCAACTCCTAATCCTTTCCTTTGCCCTATAGTAAAGTAATGTGCACCTTGGTGCTTTTCCTTATTGACCCCCATTGATTCTTCAAACACAAAGCTAGTAGCTAAGGCTTGAGCATCACCAGAATTAATTTTAGATTGATAGTCTACTAACTGTGGTAGGTCAGCTGGAATTTCAATGATATTTCCTTCTTTGGCTTGTAATTGTTGTTGCAAGAAAGTAGGTAGTTTTACTTTACCGATAAAACATAAGCCTTGAGAATCTTTTTTATCTGCTGTAATTAAATCCGCTTCTTTTGCTATTTCTCTAACACGAGACTTTTGCATTTCTCCAATTGGAAATAAAGATTTTGACAATTGTTGCTGAGTTAACTGACATAAAAAATAACTTTGATCTTTGTTATCGTCTTCACCCGCTAATAATTGAAATTCGCCATTTTCAGTTTCCCCTTTTCTACAATAATGACCTGTAGCTACATAATCTGCACCTAAATCCATTGCGGTTTTCATAAAAACATCAAATTTAATTTCACGATTACATAATACATCTGGATTTGGTGTTCGTCCTGATTCGTACTCAGCGAACATATAATCTACAATTTTCTCTTTGTACTGTTCACTTAAGTCAATAGTTTGAAAAGGTATTCCTAATTTTTGGGCGACAAGTAGTGCATCTTGACTATCATCAATCCATGGGCAATCATCAGAAATAGTCACAGAATCATCATGCCAATTCTTCATGAAAATTCCAATCACATTATATCCTTCTTTTTGTAACAAATAAGCTGCTACACTTGAATCTACTCCACCTGATAATCCGACTACTACTGTTTTCAATGTTTTTAATTTTTTACAAAAATATGGTTTATTATCGAATTTTAATAATTTTAAATTAGTTTCGAGCTAAAATTCTATATTTGCAAAAAATAAATTTTTATGAAAAGAGGATTAATTATTTTTTCTGCGCTTGTATTTTTAATGGCAAATTGTAGAAAAAAAGAACTACGTGATTTTAAAACGTATGAAGATTTAGGAGTTATTCATTGCTTAAATGGTGTTATAGATAGCACTGAATTAGGGTTAGATTGTGGAGGTGGAGCGTGTTCGCCATGTGTACAATTAGAAGCGCCTTGTGTATTGCCAAACAATATAATTAAAATTGCTATTAGTCCTTTTTTACAGTCACTTGATGTTACATCTACATCTATAACTACAAATAATGGAAGCCATACGTTTAGAGCATATACCACAAATGGACATTATCTTTCTTTAAGTTTTATAAATAAGGCAGATATAACAAAAATGTATAAAGGGACTTCTGATTCTTCTTTTTTAGAAGATTGGGAAGTTTTTGTAAAATATCATGGTTCACTTGATAAAGTTGGATCAGGAGATGTTTATGTAAATTATATAAGTGGACATTATGTAATTACGTGTTGCGATTTTAGTTTCAGTTCTTGGGGAAGTTCAGCTCCTAATGTTGAACAAAATTTTAAAATAACGTTTGATTAATTTTACTATGAAAAATTTAATACTAATACCATTTGTGTTTTTTGGTTTAAACTTAAAAGCACAATCTGATACTATTCTATATGAATTAGTTGAAAATAATATTAATTACAGTTATTTAGGGGGTGGGTTGTCATATGATTTAGACCTGACTGGTTATAATATATCTATAGGCACTTTGGGCTTAAATGCAAAATTTTATAATCCGAAATTTGAATCAAATATTAGATGGAGGCACCATTTTCTTGAAGGAGATAGATTACTTGAGAATAGCGTTTCTTCTATTTATCAAAAGGAAGCGTCAAATGATATTGAATTAGGTTTTAATTATTTCTTTAGAAATAAAACGGTTCAAAATGAAGTTGCGGTTACACTCGGTAAAAGCGGTAATACAACATATATGACTTTTGTGGATGCTAAATCTTCAAAACGGTTTGGTTTTGAAACAGGGTTAAAAAAAGGAGTAACGTTTTACAATTTTGGTGATCACGAATTCGAAACAGAATCTGTTGTTGGTAATATTAATCACCCCCCACTTTTTGAACCTAAAGCGGCCACTTATATGAATTATACAATTTTAAGTTTAGGAATTAATAAAGTAGAAGTGGAAGGTTTAACTATAATAACAAAACGATACGGAATAAAGGAAACACATAGTTTTGAAAAAATATATGGTAAAGTATTGTTCATGCTGTCATCTGAGTTTGATGATGTTTTAGTAACTCATGATGCAACAGAAAGTACTCCCGAATACTCGGAAATTTATTCTGTTAATGAAATTGACAGATTACCAATAGGATTTAGAATTGGTTATGAAATTTATTCTACAGGTAAACTTCTTGATGGAGGTTGGGCTATTGAAGCTGGTATTGACCCTGGGGCAGGCGGCAATGTCGTTAACAATTTAGCTTTAAATTTAAAATTGACGATTAATTTGGGTAAAATATTCTAACTCTAATTCTTAACAGTATAAATGATGTTCAATTTATTGGGCATCATTTTTTTTGTAACCAATTTATTAATGAGGACTATACATCTATATATCCAAAATTATGAAAAAAATGTTATTTATGTCAGCTGTTATCTTATTGGTAAGTTTCACTGCTAAGAAGTTTAAAATGAAAAAAGAAAACCTGGTATATATTCCAGCAGGAACTTTCTATTTGAATGAAGACACCATTAGTGTGATGTCCATGTATATGTCACCAACAGAAGTGACGAATAAAAAATATAGATTATTTTTAAATGATTTGAAGAAGCAAGGTAGAACGGAAGATTTAAAAACTGCTATGGTGGATACTTCTCTTTGGGAAAAGGATTTAATTTACGGTGCGCCTTATCGTGAACATTATTTTAATCACCCGGCTTATGAAAATTACCCTGTGGTTAATATTTCAAAAGAAGGCGCCAAATTATATTGCGTTTGGTATACAAAGCTTATGTTGGCCAAATATCCAGAATCTAATTTTAATGATTTTAGGTTACCGTCTAAATTAGAATGGATTTATGCAGCCAAAGGAGGATTACAAAATTCACCTTATCCATGGGGAGGAGCATATGTTAGGAATAAAAAGGGTGAGATTTTAGCGAATTTTGCTCGTATTGGTGATCACAATATTAAAAAGGATAAAGATAATAATTATGTAGTAGTAGATAAAAGTGAATTTCGTACAGCCTCTATTAATATCAACCATCAACCAGATATTTTAGCCCCTTCAAACTCTTATTTTCCGAACGGTTATGGACTTTATAATATGGCAGGTAATGCTAATGAAATGGTTTTTGATGAGGACGTTGTAATGGGAGGTGATTGGCAATCTGCAGGATTTGACATTAAAGTTATTAGTGAAAAGAAATATACTAAAGCTAATCCTTTAACTAGTTTTAGAATGGTATCTACTTATATTCCTGTGAGACGCTAAGTGTTAAATAAATGTTAATTTTTTGGTATAGAATTTGTGTCTCATACATGAAACAAATAGACCTTATGAAAAAATTGACACTTATCTCGCTTTTAATTTTCAACTCTTTAGTCGTATTTTCTAAAATTGAAACCGTTAAATTAATTTATGATAAAAATGAAGTGTACAAAGGGAATACATTTAAGATCAAGCTACGTATAAAATCAGGTACGGGTAAGATTTATTATTCTGATGTATACAATAGATTTGATTGTAAAAAGTTTAAATTTAATTTTAATACAGGTTTGGAAGTTGTTGAGAAAACGAGTCATTTTTTAATGATAAAAGTGAATGATTCTGTTTTGGTTAATGAAATAGACGTTAAGATGAATTGTCTTTATAAACCGTTTAAAGCATATTCATTTAAAATTAAAATTCATGATTTTATTGAAGAATTAGAGGGACTTAAAATTAACTTTATCTCAGGACATATTTTGTCTAATAGTACCGTTGATTTTGAATTGATTGGACAAGTTTCTGATGGTTTGTTAATCCATGTTACTGATTCCGGTAAACTCGCATATAAAAATTTAAAAGTGACCGTTTTAGAAGGAGGCAAAGTATTGAATTCAAATCAAATTGAAGTCTCTGATTTTGAAAATCTAAATTCTCAACTTAAAATAAAAGTGGAAGTGATTGATAAGCCAATTATTTCATCTGTGTTCACGTATGCTATTATTCGTAATCCGAAAATAATTGTGAACCTGAGAGGGAATAATGGTATAAATGGATTAGAAGGGGCAAATGGCCATACAACACAACCAAAATATATTGCAAGTAGTGGATCCGTTGGTACAAAAGGGATAAATGGAAAGAGTGGACTAAATGGAGAAAAAGGAAAATCTATACTGCTAAAAATTGACCTAGTTTATGATGACAGATATAAAGATAGTGTATTAAAAATTGATTTTTTTAATGATGATAATCAAACTATTTCTAAATCTTACTTTTTAAATAAAGGAAAGCAAATGATGTTTATAAATGCAAGTGGGGGAAATGGGGGAGACGGAGGAAATGGCGGGAATGGTGGAAAAGGAGACACTGGCTATTATGGTGGAAGCGGTGGAGATGGAAATGATGGAGGTTTTGGCGGAGACGGAGGTGATGTTATTCTAAGGTATACTAAATTAGCAGAGCAATATAAAAACAATATTATTGTTAAATCTTATGGGGGTAAAGGTGGTAATTATGGTGCAGGTGGAATCATTGGAAAACCAGGTAATACGTATTATTCAACTACTGAGACTAAGGTGAATAGTTATGGGAGAATAGGGTATAATGGAAGAGATGGAAGAAATGGAAGAAACGGAAGGGATGGCTCAGTTCATTTCGTTTTTGCGAATTAATATTATGGTATAATTGTGTGAGATATTTCAGCAAACTCATTATAACAGATTGAAATGACCCCCTTTGAGTTAGTTTATGTAATTAGACAAGTATTTAAAAGTGACTTAAGAAGCTTTTATAATTTTGAAAGTTGAAAACATAAATGAGTTAAAGCTATTATGTAAAGTCCGAATGTAGAATGCACGCAATGAAAAACTGACAAAAGTCAGCGTTTTTTAAAGCCTGATATTGAACTACCAAACTAATACTGTATCTTTACGGTATGCAAGAAAACAAACGCCCCTTAACTGATTGGTTACCTATTACTAAAAAGGAACTTAAGTACCATGGTTGGGACGAGTTAGATGTAATATTAGTGTCTGGTGATGCGTATGTTGATCACCCTTCATTTGGACCAGCAGCCATTGGTAGAATCATTGAAAGTCATGGGTTTAGAATTGGAATTATTCCACAACCACAATGGAAAGATGATTTGCGTGATTTTAAAAAGTTTGGTAAACCTAAATACTTTTTTGGTGTAACGGCTGGATGTATGGATTCTATGGTGAATCATTATACAGCATCAAAACGAAAGCGGTCAACAGACAGTTATACGCCAGGTGGAGAAGCTGGCTTCAGACCAGATTATGCAGCAATTACTTATTCAAAAATATTAAAAAATCTGTATCCAGATGTACCTGTTGTTATTGGTGGAATTGAGGCGAGTTTAAGAAGAATAACGCACTATGATTATTGGTCGGATAAATTAATGCCAAGTATTTTAGAAAGCAGTGGAGCTGATATGTTAGTGTATGGAATGGGAGAACAACCCTTACGTGAAATGTTGACGTTACTAAAAAAAGGAGTACCTTTTCAATCATTAAAAACAGTTAAGCAAACCACTTGGCTTATTAATGAAGAAGAAGATGTTCCTAAAAATAAAAATTGGGTGGACATTGAATTAAGTTCACATGAAGATTGTTTAGACGATAAGTTAAAGTATGCAGCCAATTTTAAAGTGGTTGAAGTGGAGTCGAATAAAACTAATGCCAGACGAATTGTACAAAAAGTAGGTAAGAAAATATTAGTGATTAATCCACCTTATGCAACTATGACTGAAAAAGAGGTGGATGGTTCTTTTGATTTACCGTTTACACGTATGCCACATCCAAAATATGATAAGCGTGGTTCAATTCCTGCTTATGATATGATTAAATTCTCTATTAATATGCATAGAGGTTGTTTTGGTGGCTGTAGTTTTTGTACGATTTCAGCACATCAAGGAAAATTCATTGCAAGTAGATCTGAAAAATCAATATTAGCAGAGGTGGAAGAAGTTGTAAAACATCCAGATTTTAAAGGATATATTTCTGATTTAGGTGGACCTTCAGCAAATATGTATAAAATGAAAGGTATTGACCTTTCGATTTGTGATAAGTGTCAAGCGCCTTCATGTATACATCCTGTAGTATGTTCTAATTTGGATACGTCACATAAACCGTTAACCTCAATTTACAAAGCAGTAGATAAACATCCAAAAATAAAAAAGGCATTTATTGGTTCAGGTATTAGATATGATTTGTTAGTGTCCGAATACAATAAAAAACTTGATGTTAGTGCTGCAGATGAATATTTAGAACAAGTGGTAACGAGACATGTGTCTGGTAGATTAAAAGTAGCACCGGAACACACAGCGGATGCTACGCTAAAAATAATGCGTAAACCGTCTTTTAAATTCTTTCATAAGTTTAAAGAAAAGTATGATAAAATACAAGGGAAGCATGGTTTAAAACAGCCCTTAATCCCTTATTTTATTTCTTCTCATCCTGGTTGTAAGGAGGAGGATATGGCAAATTTAGCCGCCGAAACAAAAGACATGGGATTTCAGTTGGAACAAGTAAATGATTTTACTCCAACGCCAATGACAGTCGCTACGGTTATTTATTATGCAGGGGTACATCCTTATACGTTAAAACCTACTTATGCACCACGTACAAAAAAGGAAAAGCAAGATCAGCACAGATTCTTCTTTTGGCATAAACCAGAAAATCAACAATGGATTAACGATAAATTAAGAAGTGTTGGACAAGAAGGTTTAGCTGAACGTTTAGTGGGACGCCCTAAATTTATGAATAAGCCAAAACAAGACAGACCTAATTATAAAGGAAATTCAGATTCAAAAAAATCAGAAAAAATTGTTCCAAAGTGGTTAGAGGAAAAGCGTAGAAGTCAAACAGAGGCTAGTTCTAGTAATTCTTCTCGAAATAAAAAGAAATCTCGTACCGGAAAGAAAAGATAGATTCTAAAGAAAAGTTAAAAAACAAATAATTCTTATTTTTTGAGGTTAACAGTGGTTAAATATTAGTTATATTTGATACACAAACCACAGTCAATTTCGAAATTTTATTGTGTTGTGAAAACAATAAAATTTCTATAATAGACTACTAAAATTAACGCAATTATGGACAGACATTTTTAGAGTATTTTAAAGTATTATTACCGAATTTTGGATTTGATATTCACTTATTACAGAAGGAATACCAAAAAGCATTAAAAATATTAAATCCAAATGAACAATTAAATTTAACGAATTGGTTAGGTAAAAAAGGATTAAAATTAACACCATTAAAAATAAAATGAAATGAGTAAAACAGCATTAAAAGGAACTCCGGTTTCTTTGAATGGAAATACACCTCAAGTAGGTAGTCAATTTCCTAATTTAAGATTAATAAAATCAGATTTATCTGTACTAGAAACTAAAGATTTAAAAGGAAAAAAAATTGTTTTCAATTATATGCCGAGTATAGATACATCAGTTTGTGCTCTGCAGTTAAATCAATTTACGAATAGATTAAAAAATAACTCTGAGGTGATAAATTTATTTGCTTCAAAAGATTTACCATTTGCATTAAGCCGTTTTTGTGGTGCTGAAGGCATTGAAAATGCAGTAACAACTTCTGATTTTAGATTTAACGATTTAGAAAAAATTGGAGTGATGATGACTGATGGACCATTAGCAGGATTAGCCGCAAGAGGAACGATTGTTATAGATGAAAATCAAACAGTTGTTTATGCTGAATTAACAAATGATATTGTTGATGAACCCAATTATGATGAAGCTTTGAAGTTTATTTGATTATTAAAAGCCGATTACATAACTTAAAAATACCGTTCTATTTAGAACGGTATTTTTTTTAATTAGTTATTTGTCAACGTAAATTTTTTGTTATTTAAAATAATAAAGGGGGAAGCTATACTACGGGAATAGTTAATTCTACCTGAGCACCATTATTATTAGAAAATTTTATTTTTCCATTTAATTGTTCTATTAAGGAACGTATAATCGTAATTCCAAACGATTCTAATTCATCTGAGGAGTTTAAAACTTGATTGTCAAAGCCCTTACCATTATCTTGATATGTAAAAACAATATCGTTATTTATGTGTTTGACGGATAAATTTATTTCTTTATCATTATCTTCATTGAACGCATGTTTCATTGAATTATTTATCAACTCTGTGACAATCAGTCCAATTGGAATAAGCGTATCAATACTTTTATTCATATTTAGTGAGTCTAAATTGAATTTGATATTTTGTCCAGAAAGTATTGATGTGATAATTTGGTTTAAATACTGTAACGTCCTGAATTAACTATACAATTATTTAACAAAAGACTAAAATAACTATACACCATATATTTATAACACTAAAATAGCTATACATATACTTGAA